>Ga0194131_10000223_pt1 | contig 90788 bp, 73 predicted proteins | sample TA2KigO120mmetaG_FD_148631 | JGI IMG/M metagenome (GOLD analysis project Ga0194131, IMG submission 148631) | Freshwater microbial communities from Lake Tanganyika, Tanzania - TA2015053 Kigoma Offshore 120m | ecosystem: Environmental > Aquatic > Freshwater > Lake | place: Tanzania: Lake... | reverse complement strand
GCGCCGTCCACGAAGTGAGCGCTTCCGTCAGGGCGAATCAGCGCTTCGATAGAGGCTGACCGAACACGACACGGCCGCGAGCGAACGTCAGCTCGCATTGGAGATCCTTGAGCGCGGCGGCTGGAATCTCGTACGGGTTGCGGTCCCAGACCGCAAGGTCGGCGTCCTTGCCCACTTCGATGGTGCCAATTCGATCCTCGAGGAAGATCTGCCGTGCCGCCCAGGCGGTATAGGAGCGCAGCGCGGTCCTGACGTCCACCGATTCCGCTGTGCCGAACGGTGTGGCGCCGTGCGTGGCGTTCAATGTTTCCCGCGCGACCGAGGCCCACAGCCCGTAGCGCGCCGGGTAGGGCGTGACCGCGTAATGACGATAAGCCGTATTAGCGGCCTCTAGTTCACCGAACGCCGGTTCTCAGACCCAGCCCTTCGTGGCGTCGGCGATTAGGGTGCAACCGCGCAAGCTGCATTTGACCCTGTTTCCGAGTCGGGTCGGTTGAGGGGCGGAAATCCCTGTGCACCTGAGAACTGTTAATCCAAGAGTGTCCTTGCAAAGCGATCGAATTGTAATTGCAGTCTGGCGGACGATCGGCCACACTTTGTTCAACGATCAGGCCGTCGTGGAGTGTAGGCGAAACCCAACTGAGCAACACTGAACAGACTTATGTCATCACGTATCCGACAAACAAGCCGCGTCATTACTGTCGGAGTCATCTTGTTGACCATCGTCAGTTTGTTGTCGGCGATCTATTCCTTGCGACTACGACAGCTTGAGGAACAGGCCTATGCGATCCGTTACGAATCTTCGCAAATGGCGGTTCAACTTGCGGCCGGCAGCGACACGCTTACCAACAACGTGCGCGGCTACGCGGCAACCGGTGATCGACGGTATTACGATGCGTTTCAGCAAGAATTGAACGAGGATCAGTCGCGCGACAAGGCGGTTGAGCGTCTGAAAGAACTCGGGATCACCGATCGTGAGTTGGCACTCATTACGCGTGCCAAGCAAAATTCGGACGCGTTGGTCTCGCTGGAGAACCGGGCGATCGCCGCGGTCGAGAACAAGGACCTGCCGACGGCCATCTCGCTGGTTTTCGGCGACGCCTATCGTGCGGCCAAAGATCAGATCATGGACCCGATCGCGGAGAGCCGGCAAATCATGGCAGAACGACTTTCCAGCGATGCTGCCACGCTGTCGAGACAGGCCAATACCGCCAGTTGGATTGCGATCGGTGCCTTGGTTCTCAATGCCACTGCCGTTATTGCGGCGCTGCTGTTGTTCTACGGGCAGCGGGTTGTGAATCCAATGACCACGCTGAATAGGAATCTGGGTGATCTGGTGGCGGGGAAAGCCGGCGTTACGATCAGCCATCAGCAGGATGATTCTGAAATCGGAGAAGTGGCGCGTTCGATGGAGAGCTATCGCCGGATGGTCGATGCTGCCGACCGCCAGCGGTGGGTGAAGTCGTGCGTGAGCGAAATTGCGGAATCACTGCAGGTCGAGGGAATGCTCTCGGCGTTCGCCGACCGGTTGCTCTCGCAGCTGGTGCCCTTGTTGGGAGGCGGCTTCGGTGCCTTCCATGTGCGACGACTCGACGATCGGTTCTACTTGACCAGCTGCTACGGTGGTGCGACTTCGCGCGCTGAAACCGGTATCGCGACCGACGAAGGTCTGATCGGGCAGGCGGCCGTTGAGCGAAAAACGATTGTGTTGACTCATTTGCCACCCGACTACGTCCAAATCCGTTCGGGATTGGGACAGTCACCCCCCAAGGTGCTTGCGGTCGTTCCACTGGTCAGTCAGGACCAAGTGCTGGCGGTGGTCGAAGTGGCGACCTTTGCCGACTTGTTGGAACAACAGCTTGCCTTGTTGCACGACGTAGCGGCCATGGCAGCGATGAAACTAGAAGTGCTGCAGCGAAACCAGCGCGCAAACGAGTTGCTGGTCTTCCAGCGCGCGTTGCTCGAGAGCATTCCTTATCCAATGTTCATCAATGACGCCCAAGCCCGATTTGTCAGCTGCAACAAGGCCTATGAGCAGGCATTTGGCATTGCCAGCGATTTCCTAAAGGGGAAGTCGGTAATGGAACTCGAATTTATTCCCGAGGAGGATCGGCAGCGTTTTGACGAGCAAGACCGCAGTGTGATTCGGGACTCGAGCCGGCTCAGTTACGAGTTGCCGATCAAGTATGCGGATGGCGAGACCCACGTCACGCTCTATTCGGTTGACGGCTTCCAATTGCAAGATGGCAGTCCCGGCGGATTGATCGGATTGCTGGTCGATATCACCGACCAGAAACGCGCGGCCGAGGAATTGCGAGTCGCAAAAGCGAAGGCCGAAGAAGCGACGCAGATGAAGTCGATATTCTTGGCCAACATGAGCCACGAGATTCGCACGCCGATGAACGCCATTATCGGGCTCTCGCATCTGGCGCTGAAGACAACACTGACACCGAAGCAGCGCGACTATGTCAGCAAAGTGCATAACGCGGGCACGTCGTTGCTCGCGATCATCAACGACATCCTCGACTTCTCGAAAGTGGAGGCGGGCAAGTTGGACATCGAGTCGACCGAATTTCGGCTCGATGAAGTCATCACCGCCGTTACCACGCTCACGGCGCAAAAGGCCCACGACAAGGGGCTGGAGTTTCTGATCCATGCGGCACCCGAAGTGCCTGAAGTTCTGCTCGGTGATCCGCTCCGGCTGGGGCAGATCCTCACCAACTTCATCAACAACGCTGTGAAATTCACCGAACGGGGCGAGGTGCAGGTCACGATCGAACAGATCGAGCAAGTCGGAGAAAAGACGCACTTGCGATTCGCTGTCCGCGATACCGGAATCGGTATGACTAAGGAACAGGCCGGCCGGCTGTTTCAGCCGTTCACCCAGGCCGACATGTCCACCACTCGCAAACACGGCGGAACCGGATTAGGGCTGACGATCAGTCGCCGGTTGGTCGAATTGATGGGTGGACGCACTTGGCTGGAGAGCGAGCCGGGAGTGGGCAGCACGTTTTACTTTACGGTGTGGCTCGGCGTAGGAACGCCAGCCGGGGCCAGAAAAGTCGTCCCCGAAAAACTGAGCGAGTTGCGGGTGCTGGTGGTCGACGACAACGAAACCGCTCAGGAAATCCTCAAAGATCCGCTCGGCGGAATCGTCTCGCGCGTGGATCTGGCGTCTTCAGGTAAGGCGGCCATCGATGCCGTGCGACAGCACGACAACGCCGATCCGTACGACGTGGTGTTCATGGACTGGCGGATGCCGGGCATGGACGGACTGCAGGCGAGTCGTCACATCAAGAGTGATGAGACGCTGACTCATCCGCCGCATATCGTGCTGGTCACGGCCTTTGGTCGCGAGGAGGTCCGCGAGGAAGCCGAACGGCTGCAGCTCGACGGTTACCTCATTAAACCGCTCACCAAATCGATGATCTTCGACATGCTGGTGAATATTTTCGCAGAGGAAGGCGATGCGGTATTGGCCGCCGAGCGAGCCGCGGAGACGATGTCGCTTCGAGGTGCCCGGATTCTGCTCGCCGAAGACAACGACATCAATCAGCAGATTGCCGTGGAGTTACTCGAAGGTGCGGGTGCGACGGTGCGCGTCGCCGACAATGGGCGCCTCGCCGTGGAGATGCTGAGCAGCGGTCCACCCGGCGACGTGGACGTGGTCCTGATGGATCTGCAGATGCCGGAGATGGACGGCCATCAGGCGACGGCCAGGATCCGGGCCGACCAGCGATTTGCCTCCTTGCCGATCATTGCGATGACCGCGCATGCCACCATGGAAGAACGTCAGCGTTGTCTCGACTCCGGCATGAATGATCACATCTCCAAGCCGATCAACCCCGACCAATTGTTCGAGACGGTTGCCCGGTTCTACCGGCCGTCCATTGAAGTTGCCGTCGTGTCGCAGCAAGCCGTTGAGGCTGCCAGTGAAGAACTTCCCGCGATTGCTTGCCTGGATACCAGCGACGGTCTGTCCCGCGTCGCAGGACACCGGAAGTTGTACTTGAAAATTCTCCGCAAGTTTGTCGAACAGCAGGGAGCCGCAGTCTCCGAAGTCGCAGGTGCACTTGCCCAAGGTGATCGAGCGTTGGCCGAGCGGATCGCGCATACGCTCAAAGGGGTCGCGGGCAACATCGGTGCAAAATCTCTCTACGCAGCCGCTGGTCAACTGGAAAAACGCATTCACGACAACGCCCCGGCAAAGGATCTCGAAGCGGCGAAATCGCAGACGCAAGCCGAGTTGGATACGCTGCTCGCCGGTCTGAAGCCAATCGCGGTTGCCGCGTCCGTCCCCGAAGCGGCTCCCGCCACACCGGTCGACTCCGCCCAAATGCGCGTGGCGGCCACGGAGTTGATTCAGTTGCTGCAAGCCTTTGATCCGGGCGCGATGGACTTTGTCGAATCTCATCACGCGATGTTGTGGCCCTTGTTCACCGGAACCGCTTGGGAGCAATTCGAGAAGCAGATCCAAGGATACGCGTTCGGCGATGCGCAAGCACTTCTGGAGCATGCGCTAAAGGAACTTGCCTGACATGAAACAACCATCCGATTATCGAATCCTTGTCGTCGACGATGCGCCTGCCAACATCCAGACGCTTTCCGCGACGCTGAAAGAAAGAGGCTACAAGATCAGTGTAGCGATCCATGGCAAGCAGGCTTTGGAGTTGATGGAGAAGTTGCCGATGGATGCAGTGCTGCTCGATGTCGTCATGCCGGAATTGGACGGATTCGGCGTATTGAAAAGCATGAAAGAAAACGCCGCGACACAACATATCCCGGTGATTATGATTTCCGCCCAGGACGAAATGGAGAATGTGATTCGGTGCATTGAGATGGGCGCGGAGGACTATCTGCCGAAGCCGTTCAATCCCACGCTGCTCCATGCCCGCATCGGAGCCTGCTTGGAGAAGAAAACGCTCCGCGATTCCGAGCAGGAACACTTGCGTACCATCGAGAAGACGCAGCGGCGTCTGAAGAAAGAACTCGTCGCGGCCACCCGCTACGTTCGCTCGATCTTGCCCGCTCCAACGTCGTCGCCCCTGCAAATCGAATGGATCTACCAGCCATCGACCGAACTGGGCGGCGATGCCTTCGGATACCATTGGGTCGATTCCGACCATTTTGCCGTTTATTTGCTCGATGTCTCCGGACATGGAGTCGGTGCGGCGTTGCTTTCCGTCAGTGCGATCAACGTGATCCGCTCCGGAGCACTGCCGAATACCGATTTTCGCGATCCCGGCGCCGTGTTGGCCGCGCTGAACACCGCCTTTCCGATGGAGAAGCAGAACAATCTGTATTTCACGATTTGGTACGGAGTGTATCACGCGCCAAGCCGTACCCTGCGGTATGCCAGCGGTGCTCATCCGCCAGCCTTGCTACTCGAACGCAGTTCATCGCAAAGCCATCAGTTGCGGACGCAGGGAACCATCATCGGACTGATGGAAGGGATGGAATACGATACCGAGTCTCGCACCGTCGCGGTCGGCGACCATCTGGTTGTGCTCTGCGACGGCTGCTTCGAAATCGAGGACGATCAGGGACACTTCATGGATTTCGAAACATTCGAAGAGTTCATGCGCCAAAACGGAAGCGCTCCAGACGGCCTGGAACAACTCCAAACCTGGGTGCGTGCCCGGCACGGCGACGGTCCGCTGGATGACGATTTTTCCATCGTCCGCATTCAATTCTGACACCCTGACGTTGGTTCCGAAACGCGCCAGATCCTGCTAGAGAAAAGCGGCTTTTTCGGCCCCTGAATTCTGACCTGGTTGCGCGTACTCGTTCGGTGTCAGATCGCCGAGCGAGCTGTGCGGTCGGCGCTGATTGTAGTCGATCCGCCACGCTTCGATCGTCGCCTTCGCCTCCTCGATGGAGGTGAATTGCTGGACGTTCAAGCACTGATCGCGCAACCGGCCGTTAGACGATTCAATGTAGGCATTGTCCACGGGCTTGCCGGGTCGAATGAAGTCGAGCTGCACGCCTCGTGCGAAGGCCCAGTCCTCGAGCGCACGTGACATGAATTCGGTATCATGATCGACGGTGATCGATTGCGGCGCCGTGCCGCCGGCGATGGCCTGGTCGAGCGCCTCGCCAACCGTGTGGCCAGACATGCTCGATGCCGGCTCCAGCAACGGACTCTGGCGACTCCACTGATCGACGACGGTGAGCAGCCGAAACGGCCGGCCGGCCAGCCCTCACGTCGTAACAACACCCAGATGCGATGGAAACCGAATCGAGGTCGCGCCTGCGCGAGCTCGCGGATACCACTCCGCAATGCGGCTTGGTCGTCTCGGGTCGAGAGGCGATACCATGCGGCTCGGCTGAACTGTGCCAAGTGACAGGCCCGCACGCAGCTGACGGCGAAGGTGCTTTGCACCCAGGCGGCCAACTCGCGGCGCTGTGTGGGCCTCAGACTGTTTTCGCAGCGCTTCCGTGAGGATGTGCTTGTCGAGCGACAGGTCGGCGACGAGACGCTTCAGCCGCGCGTTCTCGTCCTCGAGCGCGCGCAGCTGGCGTAGCTCGGTCACACCCAGGTGCGCGTACTTCTTCTCCCAGAGGTAGAACGTCGCTTCGCTGACGCCCAAGTGCCGGCAGACGTCCGCCGGTGGCCGTCCGCTCTCGACTTCGCGGAGGGCGTACGCAATCTGCTCTTCGCTGAACTTCGACTTCTTCATGGTCCCTGCTCCTGTTCTGGACCGTCCGAAGCCGCTATCTTCCTCTAGTGTCGCCTGCCGTCGTTTTCGGGGGAGACGTCAGTCTCTTTTCGGTTAGGGGATGGAAGTAGCCGGATACTGTTTAGATTTGGATTTGCAGGCCAAGGCCGGCTGCCCAGGATGTTGGTTTGCCGCGGCTATAGTCGGCTTTCCGGAAGAACGTCATGACTCGTCCGTTAAATTCCTTGAACAGGTAGTTGACGTTGAATTCCGTGGTTTTCTGGTTGTAGTTGAGGGCAGTCCCGCCGTGGGTAAAGTCGGCTTTGGAAAATTTTCCGAGAAGTTGGATTTTGCCCGGCCCGACTGGCTTGGGAAGGACGTAGGCGAGGAGTCCGTAGGCGCCCTGGCTCTTGGCGAAACGAGCATCGTAGCCACCGAGCCGGTTGTAGTTCGAATACTCGCTTTCGACGGTGATGACGCCGGCGTTGGCTAGTTTGCGTTCGAGCAGGAAGTCCACGGTTGTCGCCGTGCGGCCGCCCTGTACCTGCGTTGCTGCGCCGAGGGTCAGCAGTTGTTTGGAGCCATAGTAGGTGCTGTTCAGGTAGTAGCCTTCCTCTTTGTCCCAGAAGTGAATCTGCGCGCGAAAAGCGCCGATGACTTCCGGCCGGCCGGTAGCCGTACCACCATCGAATGCTCCAGCGGAAAGCTTGACCTTACCGAAGTCGCCCCAGTAGGCGACGCCGTCATCGCGGCCCTGAAAGATGAAGGGATGGCCGTTCTGAATGCCATCCGAATAGACCCCCCAATGGCTGTTGTAGTAGGGGCCAGCGAGGTTGGCGCGGTCGCTGGGCGGAAGCAGCCGCCCGGCCCAGATATTGAATTTGGGATGAAACTCGAGGCGAGCGACGGCATCCAGGATATTCACGCGACTGTCCGAGCTGTTGTACTCGGTGTTGAACATGAACTTCACCTTCCCGGTGACGGATCCATTGATGTAGAGACGGATACTGTCCAGCGCGAACCGATCGGAATCGCCGCCCTTATCGACCTGCTCATGGGTGAAAAAGGTCCGCATGCCGGCGCCCACGGTCAGAGGGCCGAAATTTCCTTGAGCGAAACCGATGGATGGGACCAGGACGAACCCGGCGAGGAAAAGTATCGAAGTGACCCGGCCCCTGCCGCCTCCGGGACGGAGTTGGAAGTAATTCATGAGTCAATAGCTCCCTACGGCGTCAGTGCGCCTGGCAAGTTGTTGCACGATTCGGAGCGATCTCGGGTCCGGGACGTGCTCGTTAGGCTGAAACCGAGATTTAACACGTCTGAAAATAATGTGCCAATAGAAACTGGTGATGGACGCCGAAAAATAATTTGATAAGGTTTCAACTGTCCCGGGTTTTTCGGAGGGCTGATTGCTTGAGAGGATTAGCTCATGGCAAGACCGAGGAAGTATTCCCCTGAAGTCGGAGAGCGAGCCGTGCGGATGCTGTGCGAGCATGGTCCGGAGCATCCGTCGCAGTGGGCGGCGATTCCTGTCGGCGCTCGGAGCGGAGCGTGTTCGCCAGACGGTGCGCGAGGGCCTCTGGTTCACCGAACGCCGCGCCCGTACCGCCACGGGCGTCTTCGGTACGCCGGTGAACGCGGCTCATGATTTACTCCGTGTTCGCGCTACGCCTTGGCGGCGTGCGCGTACAGCGGACCTCCAGCGCGATTGGCCCCTCGAAGCGGTAGGAGCGCGGCGATAAACCCCGCGGCTCGCCACCGCGTTTGAATCAGCCGGCCCATCGACCTATCCTAGCAAGACGCGAGGTGCCTGATGCTTTCCGACAAGGAGAAGCCGGTCCGCCAGCTTATCGGCCTGATGGACGCCCTGCACTGCGGGGCGGCGCTGGTGGACCGCGCCGGCCGTATCCGCCATGCCAATCCGCGACTGTGCACCATGATCGGCCTGCCGCTGGGTGACCTGGCCGGCAAGGACTTCTACGACCTCTACCCCTCGCCGCAGGACCGGGCCTACATCGACCAGCGGCTCCAGCACTTCGATGAGACCTACGAGGGCGAGTTCTATCTGCCTCGCACGGACGGGGACCGAGTGCCGATCATTGTTTCCGGCCGTCCGCTCGACTGCGGCGGCGCCACCGCCAGCTTACGCCTGCTCACCATCATGGACATCACCCGACAGAAGCAGGCGGAGGAGCGGGCCACCGAGCAGTATCAGACCATCGCCACCCTCAGCGACACCATCCTCGAGCAGGCCTTGGACCTCAAGCACGACAAAGAGCATTTGGAACAGCGCGTGCGCGAGCGGACCGCCGAACTGCACGAGGCCAATATGGAGGCCATCTATATGCTCGCGGTGGCCAGCGAGGCCAAGGACGGGGACACCGGCGCCCACGTGCGCCGCATTCAGCACTACGCCCAGGCGCTGGCCCGCGAGATGGGGCTGGCGGCGCCCGACGCGGAGCAGATGGGCTACTCGGCCATCCTTCACGACGTGGGCAAGATGAGCGTCCCGGACCACATCCTGAAGAAGCCGGGACCGCTCACGGATGACGAGCGGCGAGAGATGGAGCGGCACACGGTGGTGGGCGAGAGCATCCTCTCGCTCAAGCCGTTCTTCGCCCAGGCCCGCGACATCGCCCGTGGCCACCACGAAAACTGGGACGGCAGCGGCTATCCCGACGGCCGCGCCGGGCACGCCATCCCCCTGGCCGCCCGGATCGTTCACGTCGCCGACGTCTATGACGCGCTGACTCATCCGCGCGTTTACAAGCCGGCCTGGTCCGTGGAGCGCGCCGCCGGGGAGATCGCCGCCGGCGGCGGCACGAGCTTCGATCCGGAGGTGGTGCGGGCATTCGATGCGTTGATCGGCTCGGCCAGGCTGTTGCCCGACTCTCGTTGACGCCCAGTCGGCGGTGGTTAGGATTCCGGGAACGGCATCGGCTGGGACGGCGTGGCCCGGCCGGCGGCCGATTGGCTGGCTGACTTTCAACGTCGTGGCCGAACGACGCGGCCTCCGACGGGGAAAGGCGTCAGGATCGAATGTCATCAGATGTGAATGCCATGCTCTACATGCTGCTGATCCCGGCGATGGTTGCCCAGATTGCGAGCGAACCGCCGGCGGATTCGTTCCAAGTGACGATAAGCCGTACTTCCACCTACCGGAGAAGGTCCCCGACAACAGGGTCGACGTCGGGATCGTGGGCGTTCCGGTTGCGTCGGTCCCATCGGCGCTCGGCGCCAGTCGCGCGCCCGACACGCTGCGGCGGATAACGCAACGGCTGACCCCGTGGTTCGAAGTCTGGCTGGACGGGCTCTATACGGAGGTGGGATGCAACGGAGGGCTGCCGCGGGTCGTCGGTCGCGGTGTCGTGCTCAAGGACTACGGCGATGTCGGCGCAGGCGAGGGCACCGTCGGCGCGCTCTTCCAGGCCATCGAGGGCTTCGTGGCCGGGCGCGTGGCGCCGAATCACTTGCGGCCGCTCTTCATCGGCGGCGATCGCGCCATCACCTTCCCGATCGTCTACGCGCTGGCCTTGCGGCATCCGGGCCTCCGCCTCGTAGTACTCGACGCCCACAACGACCTCTTCTACGTGCCAGCGATCTCCTACAATCACACCGCTGTCGGCGGCAAACTCCTCCTCTTCACCCCCGGACCGGTCTGGATACGCGGATGGCACGGTTCGGCTCGCTCGCGGGGGAACCCGCCCTGGCTGGGCGCCTCAACCTGCATGCCATCGGTCCGACGCGGCGCATGCTTCAGCGGGGCACGCTGGGCGAGGCCCTGACACGCATCCCCGCGGGCGCGCCCGGCTACCTCACCATCGACCTCGACGTCCTCTCGCCCGAGGCGATCGGCGGCGCCGTGTCGACGCCGGTCGCCAATGGACTGACCTGGGACGAGCTGTTCGAAATCGTGGAGTACGCGATGGCGCGTCTCGACGTCGTGGCATGCGACCTGGTCGAGTTCCACCCCGATGCAGCCATCCCGGGGCAGTGGACCAGCCAGCTGAGCACTCTCATCCTCCTGCTGATTGAAGGGCTCGCCGCGGGTGCACATCGTCGAGACGGGCTCGCCACCTGAGGATGGACACCAGGCTCAAGCCTCCACGTCCGCCCCGCGCGCGCGGAGCAGCGCCTTGAGCACCGAGCGATGGCCGCGCGCCTCGTCTGCACAGTAGCAGCCCACCGACAGGTTGGTCTGGTGCGAGAGAGCCGACAAAGGGGCGTGTTGCAACGATATCGCCCGGCTGCTGCCCATCTTGCTTATCGCTCGCTCAGATTCCTCTGTGCATCCACAGCTGTCGGATGCTCTCGTCACAGGCCCTGGCGTTCGACGCGACGCGCTGCCGCTACGCGGAGATGTAGCGGGCGCTCGGCATCCCGGAGCTCGGAGCGGTGCTGTCGTGCAATCGCGACGCGGCCCTGATCGAAGGCTTCAATTCGTCAGTGACGCTGACGAGACCACAGACCATCATGCAAGGGGCGCCGTGCTGTGATGTTCGCTACCGTGCGCCGTCCACGAAGTGAGCGCTTCCGTCAGGGCGAATCAGCGCTTCGATAGAGGCTGACCGAACACGACACGGCCGCGAGCGAACGTCAGCTCGCATTGGAGATCCTTGAGCGCGGCGGCTGGAATCTCGTACGGGTTGCGGTCCCAGACCGCAAGGTCGGCGTCCTTGCCCACTTCGATGGTGCCAATTCGATCCTCGAGGAAGATCTGCCGTGCCGCCCAGGCGGTATAGGAGCGCAGCGCGGTCCTGACGTCCACCGATTCCGCTGTGCCGAACGGTGTGGCGCCGTGCGTGGCGTTCAATGTTTCCCGCGCGACCGAGGCCCACAGCCCGTAGCGCGCCGGGTAGGGCGTGACCGCGTAATCCGACCCCCCGCTCCATCGCACGCCCTTGCGGACGTAGGTCTGAAAGGGTTTCAGCCTGAGGTTACGCATGCGGCCAAGGTTGCCGGCGTAGTTGTCGCCGATCCACCACATGAAGCCGGCAGACGACTCGGGGTAGCCGGCGTCGAAGTCGCGCTGCAGCCGGGCCATGGTGTCGATGGCGCGATCGGTCGGCGTGTTGGCGTGGATGATGCCGTGGCGAAGTCCGCGCGTGGGCCTGGCCTGCAGCGCGCGATCGTAGGTGTCCATGACCCAGTCGATGGCACGGTCGCCAATCGCGTGCGTGCTGACGTGCACCCCGGCGTCGTGCAGCTCGGTCACGATCTGGCGGTAGGCCTGCGGCTCAATGGAGGGATAGCCGCGGTTGCCCGTGTCCATTTCGGTCAGGTTCTTGTTCCAGTCGTCGTACATCCATGCCGTCCGGGCGCCGCCCGATCCATCCATGAACATCTTGACGCCGCCGGAGATCAGCATGCCGCCGGCCAGTCCTTGCTGCCGCGGATTCGCCTGCACGCGCGCCAGCACCGCGGCGCGGTCCTCGAGGCGTCGCGCGCCCGACCACAGCGCAAACACGCGCACGCTCAACTGGTTCTCGGCCAGCAACTCCTGGTAGAGCTCCCACTTCGCGGCGCCGATGCCGGGGTCCTTTGCACCGGTCATCCCCTCGCGATTGAAGTCCCTGATGATCTGAACGAGTCCCTGCTTCTGCTGCTCGCGCGTCAGCGGCGGCACCAGGCGGCTCACCAGGCCCATGGCCGACTCTTTCATCACACCGGTCGGCTGGCCCTTGGCGTCCTTGTCGATCGTCCCGGCCGGCGGGTCAGGGGTCGTCGGGCGGACCTCGGCCATCTTCAGCGCGTAGCTGTTGCCGACGCCGTAATGACCCGTGGTGTGCGTCAACCACACCGGGTTGTTCGGCGCCACCTCGTCGAGATCGGCCGCCGTGATGTAGCGCCGCTCCACGTACTTGCCTTCGTCCCAGCCACGGCCCCGCACCCACTCGCCAGGCTTGAGACGCTTCACCTGCGCGGCGATTCGCTGTTTGACGTCGGCGATCGACTTCACGGCGGCATCACCCAGGTCGACGGTGAAGAGCGCGTCGGCCGCGGAAAAGTGCACGTGCGTGTCGATCAACCCCGGCGTCACCGCCCGGCCGCGCAGGTCGATGACCTCGGTGGCGCCGCCCGCGAGCGCCTTGATGGCGCTGGTCGTGCCGACGGCGGCAATCTTACCGTCGCGGATCGCGACGGCCTGCGCCACTGAGTCGGTGCGATCGACCGTGAGCACCGCCCCGTTGATGAGGATGAGATCGGGCGCCCTTGGCTGTCCGTCAATCCGCGTTGACCACGCCAAGACGCCGAGGGCGAACGCAAGGCCGGCACGGACCCACATGGGAACTCCTTCAGCGCGCGGTGGCCGTGGCGACAACGGCCGGAATGGTCTCGCCGACGATCTGCACGATACCATCGATCTACGCGGTGCCCACCATCTGCGGCCGCGGCTTATGCTATCGTCTGGCGCGCCATGATTCGCCCACCTGCGGTCGTTCTTGCGGTCAGCTGCATCTGCTTGACGGCGTGCGCGAGCCAGACGCCGTCGTTCGATGTGGTCGTCGCCCATGGGCGCGTGCTGGATCCCGAGTCGAGCCTCGATGCCGTGCGCCACATCGGCATCCGGGGCGGGAAGATTGCAGCGGTCTCCGAAGAACCTTTGACGGGTGCGCACGTGATCGACGCCTCGCGCCACGTCGTTTCACCGGGATTCATCGACCTCCACGAGCACGGCCAGCAAGACGAGTCCTACCGCATGATGGTGCGCGACGGCGTGACCTCCGCGTTTGAACTCGAGGTCGGAACGGGCGACGTCGCGGCCTGGTATGCGGCCCGCGAGCCGGGTCAGATCGTGAACTATGGCGTGTCCGTCGGCCACATCCCGGCGCGTATGAAAGTCCTCGGCGACCCAGGTCAGGGGCTGCTGCCCGCCGGCATTGGCGGCAGCGGGTCGGCCACCGATGCGCAGATGGCGGCGATGGAGACGATCCTGCGCGACGGCCTCGCGCAAGGCGCCGTGGCGGTCGGCTTCGGCAGCGCCTACACGCCCGGCGCGCCGATCTCGGAGATCGAGCGCATGTTCAGGATCGCCGCCGAGGGTGGCGCGTCGGCGCACATCCACATGCGCGGCGGCATCGGCGGGCTGCGCGACACCATCGCTGCCGCGGCATCCGCCCGTGCGCCGCTGCACATCGTTCACGTGAACTCGTCGGCGGGCAACGAGATCGACGCGTTTCTCCAGGCCATCGCAGCGGCGCGCCAGGCCGGCCAGGATGTGACGACCGAAGCGTACCCGTACGGCGCGGGCATGACGGAGATCCAATCGGCGCTGTTCGACGATTGGCAGACGTGGCCTGACGAACGGTTCGGAGTACATCAACTCGTGTCGACGGGCCAGCGACTGACGCGGGCGACCTTCGGCGAGGCCCGCAAGCAGGGCGGCACGGTGATCATTCACGGCCGATCGGAGGAACAAACGCGGGCGGCGATCGCCAGCCCGCTCGCCATGATCGCCAGCGACGGGTTCATCGAGAACGGACGCGGGCATCCGCGCACGTCCGGTTCCTACGCGAAGGTGCTGGGCAAGTACGTGCGCGACGACCGGGTGATGTCGTTGATGGACGCCGTGCGTCGGATGACCCTGGAGCCGGCCCGGCGCCTCGAGCGCCGGACGCCGATGATGGCGATGAAGGGGCGTATCAAGATTGGCGCCGATGCCGACCTCGCGATCTTCGACCCTGCAACCGTGATCGATCGCGCCACCTACGAAGATGCGTCGATTCCATCGGCCGGGATCCCGTATGTCATCGTCGGCGGCGAGGTCGTCGTCGACGGGGGGACGGTCACCGTAGCCAGGCCGGGCCGGGCGATTCGCGCGCCGATCTCCTCGGCAACGCGCTGACATGGTCCGTGACCGCATCAACTTGACCACGCGTATTATTCGCCGGGATCCTCAGGTGGCGCTATCCGCAGGGCACCGCATCGGTTCGTATGAAGTGCTTGGCCCCTCACCTGTCCGCCGCACGGCAACACTGACCGTGTGGCGATGAAGCTGACACTCCCGTTGGATGTGCAGGACCGCCTCGCCGGCCTCGGCCAGGCAGTCGCCCGCAGCTCTCCGGACATCCAGTTCGTATGTCTCTTCGGGAGCGCCGCCACAGGCGCGCTGACCCCGCGGAGCGACATCGATGTCGCGATCCACGTGGTCCCCGGCGCCAATGGCCACGCCGTCCCTCTCGCCGCTGCTCGCGCCGCTACCCGCCACCCCGCCACCGACGCCGTCAACGTCGTGCTGCTGAATACGGCGCCGCTCTCGATATCCGGTTGCGTGCTCGGCAGCAGACGAGTGATTGCTGAACGCGATCCGCACGCGCGCCATGCATATGAATCGCTGACGCTAAGCAAGTGTCACGACTTCAGGATTCGGGAGCACCGCATCCTGACAGCGCGGGCCGCCGGCTGCTGGACGCCATCGCCGACTCCGGGTTTCGCAGCGCCCCCGTGACTCCAGCGGATATCGCCGCCGGCAGGAAGGTCATCGAGATGGGCGTGCCTGCGGTGCAGATCCGCGTGATGAGCGCCATCGACGGCGTGTCCTGGGATGAGGTGTGGGCAAGTCCCGAGACCGGCGTGTTCGGCAGCCGCGTGCCGGCCTTCATCGGCCGCGATTGCTACAGCAAGAACAAATGTGCTGCCGGGCGACCCAAGGACCTCGCCGACATCGATGCCCTCGGGGAGGGCGACGTCCCGGGTCCGTCGCAAGATCCACAATGGGGGCACCGCGGTGACGCGGTTCGCATCTGATGCAGAAGCTGCCCGGGTTCGAACGCTAGCCGGGCTTGCGCTGTGGCTTTTGTGCCGCGACTATGGCGCCGACATCGGCCAATAACTTCCTGGCGCCGTAGACGATGCCGTCCTTGATCGTGTAGCGAACGCCGCCGATCCGCTCGGTGCGGCGGGTGGTGTCGTTCAGTCGGAAGTGACTGGCACGATAGCGAACCTTGAGGTTCCTGATCGGATTCTGGTCGACCAGCACCATGTCGGCCAGGACCTGATGAGCGGCTATGATGGGCGAACCGGGAGACCGAATGATGGCACACGCCAGGCCGTTGAGGGTTCTGCTGAGCCTTGGTGCGGTAGTGACCGTTGTGGCCGCCGCGTCGCAGGCGCCGGCGCCGTCCACTGAATGGCAGTACTACGGCGGCGACAAGGGATTCACGCGCTATTCACCGCTGTCGCACATCACTCGCGACAACGTGCGCAATTTGCGCATTGCCTGGCGGCGCCCGGCGGCCAACGCGAAGCTGATGGCGGCATTTCCCGGCACTCAGCCAAACGCTTACCTTCGCTCCACGCCGATCATCGTCGACGGTGTGCTCTATACCCAGGATGCGCACGGCCTGGTGATCGCGCTGGATGGAGAAACCGGCCGGACGATTTGGGAGCAGCCGTTCGGGTCTACGCTCGACGATGCCAGGGGCGCGTCCACGCGCGGCGTGGATTACTGGCGCCGCAACGCGGATGCGCGCATCCTCGCGATTCGCGGTGAGTATCTCTACGCGCTCGATGCCGCGACTGGCCGGCCGGTGCCGGCGTTCGGAGAGGCCGGGCGCGTACTGCTTCGTTTCACCGATCGTCAGCCGCTCGCCGGGCGCTTCAACGACAGCACCGGCCCCCTCGTGCTCGGCAACGTCGTGGTCGTGACCGGGAACACGGCGGGCGCCGGCGACGGCGGCAACATCAAGGAAGCGGCGCCAGAGGACGTGCGCGGCTTCGATGTCGAGACCGGCAAGCTGCTGTGGAGGTTCCATGTGGTGCCGCGCCCCGGCGAATTCGGCAACGAGACGTGGGGCAACGACTCGTGGAAGATTGCGGGCGACCTCGGCGCGTGGAACCCGATGACGGCCGATGAAGAGCTCGGTTACGTCTACGTGCCGCTGTCGTCGCCAACGGCCGCTTGGTACGGCGGTTGGCGGCCGGGCGACAACCTGTTCGCGAATTCGCTGGTGGCACTGGATGTCAAGACCGGCAAGCGCGTCTGGCACTTCCAGACGGTGCATCACGATTTGTGGGACTGGGACACCATCGGGCCGCCGATGCTCGGCGAGATCACCGTGGACGGCCGGCGCATCAAGGCGGTGATGCAGGCGAACAAGGCGGCTTTTCTCTACGTGCTCGACCGGACCAACGGCCGTCCGGTGTGGCCGATCGAGGAGCGCCCGGTGCCGCAGTCCACGGTGCCGGGCGAGCGGTCATCGCCGACGCAGCCGTTTCCGACGAAACCGCCGGCGTTCGACCTGCAGGGCATCAGCGATGCCGATCTGATCGACTACACAACGGCGCTGAAGGAGCGCGCCCGCACGATCGCGAAGCAGTACCTCATGGGCCCGGTGTTCACGCCGCCGTCAGTGCCCAGCGACCAGACGGGTGGCCCGAAGGGCACGCTGGTCCAGCCGGGCGCGTGGGGATCCGCCAATTGGAATACCGGCGCGTTCGATCCCGACACCGGCTATTACTACGCCATCTCGCAAACGCTGGGGCCGGCGAACCGCACCGCGCGGAAGCAGACGGCAGACCCCCGCGCAACGATGGAGTACGCCGACTTCGAGCCGGCCGTTGGCGCAACCAATCCGCCCGCGTCGCAAGCGCCGCCCTCGACCATGGACGCCATCAGCATCGACGGCTTGCCGATCATCAAGGGCCCGTACGGCCGCATCACGGCGATCGATATGAATCGCGGTGAGCCTGTCTGGATGAAGGCCAACGGCGACGGGCCGCGATTCCATCCGTTGCTGAAGGATCTCAACCTGCCGCCGCTCGGCTATCCGAACCGCCCGGCGCCGCTCCTCACCAAGACCCTGCTGTTCCTCGGCGAGGGCAGTAACGCCATTAGCGGCACGGCTGGAGCCGACTGGACCTGGGGCACCAAGTTCCGCGCCTACGACAAGGCGACCGGCAGCGTGATCTGGGAGATGGACCTGCCATCCGGCACCACCGCCGGGCCAATGACCTACCTGCGCAACGGCAAGCAGTTCATCGTCGTGTCGGTCGGCGCGCGCAATCATCCGCCGGAGTACGTGGCGCTGTCGCTGCCGTGAGCCTGCCGGCAGCGCATCGGCGAGCCGGATCCGGAGAGACCGCAACCGATCAGCGTATCGAAAGAAACGGAGCCAGCGCCGCGTAGCGGTACTCGATCTCCTCGACGTCGGCCCTGGAGAACGTGCGCTCGACGACCGGGGGCCGTTCGCCCGGCCGCGGCCGCGCCGTGCGCACGTAGGTCGTCTTGAAGAGGCCGCGCTTCTTCATGACGAACAGATCCGCACCGGGCACCAGTTCGTTCAGATTTCGCATCAGCAGGAAGCGCGCGTAGGCCTCGCGCAGCGCGTCACGCTGGTTCTGCTCGTGCAGCGTCCACATCGTCGCGAACAGGTCCGCGTACATCGCGTTGCCGGTGATGATGCCGTCCAGGCCCAGACGCATCGCATACAGCCAGTTGACGCCGAGATTGGCGCAGTAGATGCCCCGCATCACGTCGCGGTGCGCGAGTTCGGCCGCCATGCGTTCGACGATCGGCTCGCTCTCTTCCTTGACGTAGCCGAGATGCGGAAGCTCACGGGCCAGGTCGACCAGCAGCGTCGGCGGTGGCACCAGATCCCGTGCGCCGCCGCTCGTTTGGAGGATGACCGGCCGGCGGGTCGCGGCGCCGAGCGCGCGGAAGTAGGCGCGATAGTCGTCGAGCGCCGTCGCACGCGTCGGCGGCATGGCGATGAACGCCTCGGGGGCGAGGGATTCAGCCCGAGCGGCATACTCGAGCATTTCTGCCGTGTCAGCGCCTTGCACGCCGAGCACAAGTGCCACATCGCGCCCGCGGGTCGCGTCGGTGAGCACGGCCATGCCGCGCATGCGCTCGTCCTTGGTGAGGGTGGCCACGCTGCTCGACCCTTGCGGCCACACGACCGCGCTGGCCCCGGCGCGATCGACGAACTGCGCCTCGCCGACCAAATCGTCCCAATCGACGGCGCCGTCGGCCGTAAACGGGGTGTGGAGAATCAGCAGCGCACCGCGCAGCTTCCGCTTGGCCACGGGCTCGGCAGCCGACGCGTGGCGGATGCCGGTCGCGGCGGCGGCCGCGGCGGCCAACAGGGCGCGGCGTGTGAGTCGGGCCATGTGCGGGTCCTCTGCGCGTGCATTCTACGCGACTGGAAGGCCTGTCGCCGTTAGGGCTTGGGACTCACACCTGGTGGCCGGACTTCGGTCAGGACTGGGGGCCTCGAACCGGGTACTGTCGCTGGTCGGGACTGGGCGATTCGTTCACGTCATATCCGTGGCGTTGCTGTTCGAGTACGAATCAGCGGCAACGCGGCCTGAATCGCGCATCACACTCCCGCCGGCGGCGATCGACGACGTGCTTGACTATCTGTGTGCAGCCGGCGAACGGCAGGACATCTTTTCCTGCGGGCGATTCAGAGGCGCCAGCCGGCACCCACCGCGGCATCGATTCCGACGTAGAACTCGCTCATCAACAACAGGCACCCGCTGAATCGGAGATAGAAGCGGCCGGAGGGACTCACGGTGAGTCCGGCGCCAACCATGCCGCCGGCCGTGGTGAAGGCTGTCGTCGACCATCTGGCGTTCCCAATGGCGGCGCCGACGTCAACATAGGGGCGCGCGCGCCGCTGGCGGCCCTGAAACCGCAGGGCCCCCGTGAAGGTATCGGCCGATCGGTAAGCCGTGGGGTACGAAGCACTGGGCTTCGACCAGTGCGAGTACTCGAACACGAGTGCGCGGCAGCCGCACAGCAGGCACGCTTCGACGCTGGCGGACGTTCGGTTGCCAGGCTGCAGGCCGTCGCCATAGTTGAACGGACCGATGGCCGCTTTCAGGCCGATTTCGAACCGGGGTTCGGCGGCCGGGGTCACTGACGAAGCCAGGGCTTGCGCATAGACCGGGCTGACCGAAAGAACAATCCCCGCGACGGCAAGTACAGCGAATAAACGCGACATGGTGCCCTCCAGCCAAGAATGTGCAGACTGCCCGCTGAACGGCTCACGCCGACGCCGATATGCGCCGCAGCCGAGCGGTCCGCACGCTGTGGTAAGCAACCCGAGCATGAAGCCCGGCGCGGATCACGTTCGGTGAGGACGCCAGGCCGCGGCGCTGCCGCCACCCACGTTTCCACTTCGGCTCGAGCTGTGCCAGAGTATCCGCGATGCGCCGACGGGTCCTGCTCGTAGCCGGTGCACTGGTCCTGGCTGTCCCCGGTGCCAGCGCGACCGCACCGGAGCCGTTGAACGTGATGACGTTCAACATCCGTTACGGTACTGCCAACGACGGACCGGATCGCTGGGAGCTGCGCCGCGGTCAGCTATTCGACCTGCTCGAGGCACAGGCCCCGGACGTCATTGGCCTGCAAGAGGCGCTGCACTTCCAGATCGACGAGATCCTCGCCGCTGTCCCGGGCTACGCCATGGTGGGTGTGGGGCGGAGTGATGGTGGGCAGAGCGGGGAGTACGCGGCGATCCTCTATCGTTCGGCGCGCCTCACGGTCAGGCAGACGCACACGTTCTGGTTCTCGGATACACCCGACGTGGTGAAGTCCAATACCTGGGGCGCCGCACTCGAACGCATCTGCACGTGGGCGTTGTTCGACGATGCCCAGGGCACTTCGTTCTATGTCTTCAACCTGCACCTCGATCACGTGTCGCAATCCGCGCGCGAGAAGAGCGTGACGTTGTTGCTCGATCGCATCGCGAAGCGTGCACCGTCGCTCCCGGTCGTGGTCACCGGTGACTTCAACACCGGCGAATTGAACCCAGCCGCCCAGGCCATGAGGAAGGTGTTTCGCGACTCCTACCGGGTCGTTCATCCCACGGCCAGCGAAGCCGGCACCGCGAACTCCTTCAAGTTCGGTCAGACGTCCGGCGAGAAGATCGACTACATCTTTGTCGAACCGGGCACCGAGGTCATGGGCGCAGACATCCTGCGGTCGGCCGTGGCCGGGCGGTATCCGTCGGATCATTTTCCCGTGACCGCCCGCATCCGACTCCGCTAACGGACACGCTCGATGGCGCTGGTTGGCGGCCGATTCACCGGGCTTTCAGGGCAAGCGCCTTGAGATAGAACTCCGAGCTGGACAGTCCTGCCATCAGTGCGGGTGTGTTGTGGCCTGCGCCCTCCACGATGTGGAATTCGTGAGGGACCCCAAGGGACGTGAGGTGCTCGTGAAACCGGCGATTCAGGTGCAACGAGAAGTCTTCTGACCCTACCGCATGGCGAATGACGGTTCCGGATTTTCTCAACACCTCCGCCTGTGACGCTGCAACCGTCCATGGGTGAGTCGCCTTGAAACACGCCAGGTCGCCATCGCAGACATCCTCGAGGATTTGGTCTCGAAGCGGATTCCCCGTGGCGCGAGGTCCTTCAAACTCCAGGTCGATTGGGCCGGGAGCAAGAATCGAAATTCCACTGAACAGTTCGGCATGTCGGAATCCGATTCGGGCTGCACCATAGCCCCCCATGCTGAAACCCTCGAGGATCCGGCCCTCTCGACGCGCAATGGTGCGCATCGTCTGATCGACGAGGGGAATCAGCTCCTCGATAAAGACGGTCTCGATGGGGGCACGGCCGTCCCTGGAGTTCGTCCACAATCGCCGGGACAACCCATTGACGAACACAACGATCATCGGCGGCACGCCCTTGTCGCGTATCGCCGAATCAAACATCTGGGAGAGGGGGCGAATGTGATTCACGCCGCCCTCCGTGCCATGGAGCCAGTACAACACCGGAAACCGCTTCGGACCAGACGCCTCGTACGCCGAAGGCGTATAGACGTGGTAACTGACCTCCGACTTTGCTGCGCGACTCTTGAACGTGTGGAAACTCACCCGCGGCGCCTCAACCCGCGGCGTCACCCACGGCAGTTCATCCGCCCGATTGGTGGTAGCGGGTCTTGCCTGAACCTGTGCACCCGCGTTCGCAGAGAGAATTGATGCGTGTGTCGTGGGGAGCGTCGTGACACAGCCGATCAACGCAAACGTCGCCATCAGCGCCTGGAGCCTGGTGTGAGGCACGGGGTGTCCAGACTACACCAAAGACACTCGCCCTCCCCAGGGTGCCAGGGGCCGCTGCGATACTCCGCCTCACTGGAGAACGCCACATGTCAGGACACCGCGCCGCATCATCGAGGATTCCGTGGATCGTGGCCACGTTGGCCACTTGTGTCGTACCGTTCACCGCCGCCGTGCTCGTCTCGGCACAAACGCCGGCACTCAAGGCCACGCCCGACACCCGCTTCTCGCTCATGACCTTCGAGGCCGACGGCGCGACGCGCATCAGCATGGTGATGGGCGCACGCGTCGTCGACATCGCCGGCACCAATCGACACGTGAGCGAGCGCGCGAAGCTGCCGGCGCTGACGATTCCCGCCGAAATGAAGACGCTCATCGAGCAATACGAGACGGTGAAGCCGCGGCTCTACCAGATTGCCAACTTCTTCGGCACGCAGTCCACGGCCGGGCTGGCCTTCGCGTACGACGTGGCCGCGGTGAAGGTGCTCGCACCCATCAAGTACCCGTGGAACCTGGTGGCGGCCTCGGCCAACTACAAGGCGCAGGCCCAGGGCCTGGGCGCGGCGGGGGCCGGCGGCGCCACACCATCGCCGGCGGCTCCGGCCGCCGCATCGGCGGCACTGGCACGTCCGGTGACCGGCTTCGACGCGTCGGCCGCCGATCGCATCGTGCCCGACCGCGATGCCCCGGTCCTGTTCGCCAAATCGCCGCGCTCGTGCATCATCGACCCGAACGAGCCGTTCTACATCGTCGATGGACGCGGCCGCACCGACTACGAAGCCGAGCTGGCGATGGTGATGGGTCCGCGTCCGGCGTATCGCGTGCCGCGTGAGCAGGCGCTCGACTACGTGTTCGGCTACAGCATCATGCAGGACCTCAGTGATCGCGGCAGCGAGCGGCTGCGCGAGGTCACGATGTTCCCCGGCACGAACTGGTTCGACGGCAAGAGCATCGACCGCGCGGCACCGTTCGGCCCGGTGATCGTGCCGAAGGAGTTTCTGCCCAAGGGACCGAGCGACCTTCGCATCACGACCACGCTGAACGGCACCCTCGTGCAGGACTCGCGCACGAGCAATCTCATCTGGAGCGAGCCGCACCTGGTCGCCTACATCACGTCGCGCATGACGCTCTATCCGGGCGACGTCGTCATCACCGGCACGCCGGCCGGCACCGGGATGGAGCGGCGGGTCTTCCTGACGCCCGGCGACGTTGTGACGGTGGAGGTCGAAGGCATCGGTACCTTGACGACGCCGTTCAAGGCGCTCTCAGAGAAGCCGCGCCCGTAGCGTGATGGCGGGTCGCGCACGTTTCGGCCTGATCCTCGCCGCGGCTCAGGCCGTCGCCGGCAGCCGCACTCGGCTCATGAGACCGTCGATGCTCGAGACGATGATCTGGTTCGCGGTGCTGAGCGGACAGGTTCCTCGAGAGCCGCCGTCACACGATCAGGCGTTCATCGAGATCATCGCGCTGTCGCCCGACGGTCAGCAGCTGTGCTTCAGCTCCAACCGCGGAAGATGACTCCTGCGCGCCGCCACGGCAAATTGATCGAAGTATTTCTGCAACGACGCCGCGGTTGAGCCGTACTCGTTCGAGCCGGCGAGAAAATCGACCACCACCTCGCGGGCACGCGCGATTTCGCGCAGGCGCGAGACCGACGCGCGATGCCGCGGGTCATCCAGCATCAAATCGAACAGATCGAGGCCGCGGTACAGCGCCGCCTGCGCGGTCGCAGGGTTTCGGGTCGACCACCGGATTGCGCGGCTGATCTCGCTGCCCACGTTCCCAAATTGCTCGGAGATCGTCATCGTCTGCCAGCGACCGCTTGCGACGTCGGCGTGCTGCGGCCCGATCATCGGCGCACCATCCGGTCGATAAGCGCCGCAATCGCGGCTCGCGTGCCGGCATCATCGACGCCTCTTGAACGGTTGCCGAACGACGGACGGAGGTTGATCATCGAATCGAACTCCAGCCAATCGTCGCCATTGACATCAGGGTACAGGTTGATCCCCCAGAGATTCGCTTGCTTCGAACCGTCGGCGAGCAACGCGGCCTCCTGATCGGCATGCAGGTCCGCATCGAGCAACAGGATGCCGCGCTCGAGGTCGACCACGCCCTTGATCATGTCACCGAAACGCGTCTGTGCGAGGAGGCGAATCTCGTCGAGCGTGATCGTTTCGGGTTCGGTTACGCTACGCATCGGTGTTCCGGTGGACATTCTACCCGGGAGCCTTGCGCCTGCGGCGCGCCCGGGCCCGGCCCATTCGGCCGACACCAATGGCGCCGACCGGCTATCGTTCGTCTTCATCCTCAACTGGGCCGAGGAGCTGGCGGCCAAGCTCGGCCGATTGCGCTCTCTCGTCAGGCTCCGCGATACAGTTGGTGTCCTTGACAGACGTGCGATGGCGTTTGGGTGCTGTCCTGGTCAGCGTCGCGCTTGGTGCCGGGTGTGCGCGCGCTATGTCGCCCGCCGCCCCCTCGCCGGTGTCGCCGACGGTGCCGGCTGTCATCACCTACCCTGTGATGGGGGCCAACCGAGTCGGCACGGCGGCTATTGTCGCGTGGTTCAACACGCGAACGCCGCGACCGGCCGGGACCTACGCGGCGTCAGTGCCGGTTGAAACGCTGGCCGCGATCTTCCTCGAAGAGGGTGCCGCCGAGGGCGTTACGGGCGACATTGCCTTCGTGCAGAGCATTGTCGAGACCGGCTGGTTCCGCTTCAGCGGCTCGGTGCCGGCATCGTTCAACAACTTCGCGGGCATTGGCGCCACCGACACCAACCCGGCTCCGGCAGTGTTCTCCTCAGCGCGAATCGGCGTCCGGGCGCAGATCCAGCATTTGCGGGCCTATGCCGATCCGACGGCGACTGCCTGCACCGTTCCGCCGCTGGCCAATCCGTGCGTCGACCCGCGGTTCCACCTGGTCTTCCCCAAAGGCCGGGCGCCGACGTGGAATGAATTCGGCAACGGCAATTGGGCCACTTCCACGACCTATGCCACCAGCATCGTGACCCTGTTCAGCGAGCTGCTGGCCTTTCGCGGGGGCACCTGAGGTTCGCCGTCGCAGAAACGCGGGCCGGGAGTGATATTCTGCGGCGCCAGGGAGGACTGCTCATGCCACGCAACGTCTTGAATGTCACGGTTACGCTCGCATTATTGATGGTGGTCGCCACCAGCGCCGTGGCGCAGGTCGATCGCGCAACGCTGACCGGCGTTGTGAGCGATGCCTCCGATGCCGTGGTGCCGAAAGCCAAAGTCACTCTGGTCAGCCTCGCGACCGGCGTGTCGTCCACGACCACCACCTCGAACGAGGGCGTCTACCTCGTGGTGAACCTGGCTCCGGGCGAATACCTCGTCCAGGCCGAGGCGGCGGGATTCCAGCGATACGAACAGGTGGTCAGCCTCGAGCTCGGCGCCCGCTCCCGCCTCGATCTGTCGCTGGCGGTGGGCTCAATCGGCGAAACCGTGAAGGTCGAGGGCGTGACGCCGCTGCTCAGCACCGAGTCGGCGGTGCTGGGCACGGTCGTGGATACCACCGAGATCGAGCGCCTGCCGCTGGCCATCCGCAATTGGGACGACCTGCTGGCGATGGTTCCCGGCGTCCAGAGCGATCGCTATACCGAGCAGTCCGGCGGCACGTCGGCGGGCCGCACCGGCGGCGTCAGCGTGCACGGCAACCGCAGCCTGCAGAACAACTTCCTGCTCGACGGCGTCGCCAACAACAGTTTCTCCACCAACGTGCAGGAGCTGACGACGCAGTTGTCGCGCCCGTCGGTGGATGCGATCGATGAATTCAAGGTGGTGACCAGCCCCTATGCGGCCGAGTACGGCTGGTCGCCCGGCGCGGCGATCATCGTGAATACCAAGTCGGGCACCAACCGCTTCCGCGGCACCGTGTACGACTTCTATCGCGACGATCGGCTCGATACCATCAATTACTTCGCCAAGGCCGCCAATCAGCCGAAAGCCGCGAACCAGCAGAACCAGTTCGGCGGCAATGCCGGCGGTCCGTTGATGACGAATCGCGCATTCTTCTTCGTCGATTACGAAGGCACGCGGCTGAAGCAGGGCGTGCTGCGTACCGGCAACGTCATGACCGCCGAGCAGCGCCGCGGGGTGTTCACGTCGGCGATTCGCGATCCGCTGACCGGCCAGCCGTTCCCGAACAACACCATTCCCGCGGCGCGCATTGATCCGGTCGCGGCAGCGATCATGGCCCTGGTGCCGCTGCCCAACACGACCGGCGCCAACAATTTCATCCGCCAGCCGAACGTCGAAGACGAATCCGATCGCTACATGGCGCGCGTCGACCTACCGCTCGGCGACAGCAGCAACGTATTCGTCCGCTACATCGGCAGCAACCGGACGCGCTTCGTGCCGGGCTGGTTCGGCGGCGTGCTCGACGGCACGTCGACGTCGGCGTGGGGCCGCAACTTCCTGGACTCGCACGCGGTGGTCGGCGGGTGGAATAAGGTGCTGGGCGCGCGCCTGGTGAATGAATCGCGCGTGTCGTGGGCGCGCGGCACCAACGACGGCCAGCAGGATCCGTTCGGCCAGAGCGGCATGGACCAGATTGGTTTCCGCGGTGTGCCGAACGACCCGCGCGTCGCCGGCGGCATTGTCGGCGTGGACATCGACGGCCACATCCGCATTGGCTCGCCCAATTTCATGCCGAAGTTCCAGCACACCAATCAAGTGCAGTGGTTGAACACCACCACGTGGATGCGCGGCTCGCACCAGGTCAAATTCGGCATCGACCTGATGATGCCGATGACCAACGAGTACTTCGACGTGGCGCCGACGCGCGGCAACCTGCGCTTCCAGGCCACGTTCACCGGCCATGCGTTCGCGGACTTCCTGCTCGGGTATCCGAACCGCGCCGAGCTGACCAACGTGTTCGTGGTCACGCAGCAGTTGTGGTCGAGCTCGTTCTTCGTGCAGGACGACTGGAAGCCGACCGACAAGCTGACGCTCAATCTCGGCCTGCGCTACGACTTCATGTCGCCGGCGACGGAGAAGGACAACCGGATGGCGAACTTCGATCCGTCGGGTCCGGGCCGGCTGATTTTCGCGAAGGACGGATCGCTGGCGGATCGCGCGCTGGTGAAGCCCGACAAGAACAACGTCGCGCCGCGCGTCGGCGCCATCTTCCGCGTCAACGAACGCACCTTGCTGCGCGGCGGCTACGGCATGTTCTTCAACCAGTTCGATCGCATCGGCTCCGAAGACCAGCTGGCCCTCAACCCGCCGGGGCTGATCAACATCCAGGTCAACTCCGCGTCGGGCGCCACCACTCCGGTGTTCCTGCTGCGCAACGGGTTCCCGGCCAACTACCTTGACCCGAACAACCTGGTAGTCGGCAACTTGAAGCTGCGCGCCGCCTTCCAGGACGCGCCGCGCACCATGGTCCAGCAGTTCGGCGCCGGCATTGAACGCGAGCTGGCCCGCAACATGGTGGTGTCCGCCGACGCGGTGGGATCGTTCACGCAACACCTGGCGGTGCTGCGCAACCTCAACCAGCCACTGGCCGGGACACGCGATGCCAATGGGCCGGTGCCGTACCCGGGGTTCGGCAACATCCAGGCGCGCGAGATGAGCGGTGAGGCCAGCTACCGGGGCGTCGACCTGTCGTTCGAAAAGCGCTTCAGCGACGGCTACGGCTATCGCGCCTCGTACACCATTGGTGAAGCGCGCGATCAGGCGCCGGAGCACCTCAATGCCTCGTCCGGCCGCGCGCAGAACTCGCGCAATCTCGAGTCCTGGGAGGGCCCGAGCGACTTCGATATCCGCCACCGCTTCGTCGCCAACTTCATCGCCGAACTGCCGTTCGGCGAAGGCAAGCCGATGCTGCAGGACGGCGTCGCCGGACAGATCTTCGGCGGCTGGATGGTGAGCGGCATCTTCAGTGCCCGCTCGGGCCGCGCCTTCACGGTGACGCAGGGCAACAACAATGTCGGCGCCGACCACAGTGGCCTGCCGAACCTGACCGGCGATCCCGCGGGCGCCAGGACCGTGCGGCAGTGGTTCAACCCGGCGGCGTTCACACCGGTGCCGTCGGGGACCTTCGGCAACGCCGGCCGCAACATCCTGCGCGGCCCGGGCTGGATGACGTTCGACATGAGCGTGCAGCGCCGGCTGGCGTTCACCGATCGCATCAACGCGACGCTGCGCGCCGACATCTTCAACGTGTTCAATCGCGCCAACTTCGGTCTGCCGGCGGCCAACATCGCCAGCGCCAACGTGGGCGTGATTTCGACGCTGGCCGGCGATCCGCGCGTGATGCAGCTGTCGCTGCGGCTCGGTTTCTGAGATGGAGAGACCGGCCCTCACGATGGCCGGCATCCGCAAGTCGTTCCCCGGCGTCGTGGCGCTCGACGGCGTCGATCTGACGCTGCAGGCGGGGGAGGTGCACGTGCTCCTCGGCGAGAACGGCGCCGGTAAGTCCACGCTGATGAAGATTCTCGCCGGCGCCTACCGAAGGGACGGCGGCGAGATTCTGATGCAGGGGCGGCCCGTCGACATCGCCGGCCCGCGCGACGCACGGGCACTCGGCATCCGCGTCATTCACCAGGAGCTGAGCCTGGTGCCGTCGCTGTCGGTGGCGGAGAACATCTTTCTCGGCGCGGCGCCGTCGCGATTCGGCGTCATCGACTGGGCGTCGCTGCGCACCCGTGCCGCTCGGCTGCTGTCGGATCTCGGCGTGGCCATCGATCCGGACGCACCGGTCAACCGGCTCGCCCTGCCGCAGCGCCAGATGGTGGAGATTGCCAAGGCGCTCGCCGACCAGCAGTCGGCATCCGTGCTGGTGATGGACGAGCCCACCTCGGCGCTGACGTCGCGCGAGGTCGATGTGCTGTTCGGGCTGATCGAGCGGCTCGCGAAACGCGGGGTGGCAATCGTGTACATCACGCACCGCCTCGACGAAGTCTACCGCATTGGGCACCGTGTCACGGTGTTGCGCGACGGGCGCAACGTCTCGACCGCGATGCTCGGCGACACCAGCGTCTCCGGGCTGGTGTCCATGATGGCGAACCGCGATCTCGCCGACCACTATCCCAAGCAACCGGCCCCGATCGGCAACGAGTTGCTGCGGGCCGAGGGTCTCGGCCGCGCCGGCGTGCTGGAGGACATTTCGTTTTCGATTCGCGCCGGGGAGATTGTCGGGATGGCCGGGCTGATGGGCGCCGGCCGCACCGATGTGGCGCGTGCCATCACCGGCGCCGATCGCGTCGACCGCGGCCGGCTGTTCGTGCGTGGCCGGGCGGTGTCGTTCCGCGCGCCGGCCGATGCGATTCGCGAGGGGATTGGACTGCTGCCTGAAGATCGCAAGGCCCACGGGCTGGTGGCGCTGCTGAACGTGGCGCGTAACATCGCGCTGCCGCAGTCGCGCAAGGTGGCCGGGCCGGCCGGCATTGTGCCGCGCCGCGCCGAGGCCGCCCTGGCCGCGCCCGTGATCCGCGACCTGCGCATCAAGGCAACGCCCGATCAGCAGACGCGGCAGTTGAGCGGCGGCAACCAGCAGAAGGTCGTGCTCGGCAAGTGGGTGGCCGGCGATGCGCGCATCTTCGTCTTCGACGAGCCGACGCGCGGCGTGGACATTGGCGCCAAGGTTGAAATCTACCAGCTGATGAATCGCCTGACCGCCGCCGGCGCGGGCATCCTGATGATCTCGTCGGAGCTGCCCGAACTGCTCGGCATGAGCGACCGGATTCTGGTGATGCACCGCGGGCGCATCCAGGCGGAGTTCACCGCGGCAGCCGCCACGCAGGAGCGCGTGCTCAGCGCTGCCTTGGGACTGGCCGGACCTGTCTTGAGCGAGAGTCCCGCCCGCACAGCTCGCGCGAATCGAGTCGAAGGATGAAGGCCCGGCGATTCGGCACGTTGATCGGACTGGTCGTGCTGTGCCTGGTGCTCTGGGCGCTCACGCCGTTTTTCCTGACCGTGTCCAACCTGCTCAACATCGCCGAGCAGACCAGCATCAACGCCATCGTCGCCGCCGGCATGACCTTCGTCATCCTGTCGGGCGGCATCGATCTCTCCGTCGGCTCCATCGTCGCGCTGTCGGGCGTCGTGCTCGGCCTGTCGCTGCACGCCGGCTATTCGCCGTTGGTTGCGCTGCCCGTGATGATCGCCGCCGGTGTACTCGCGGGCGCCACCAACGGCCTGCTGATCGATCGTGGCCGGCTGCCGCCGTTCATCGTCACGCTCGGCATGATGAGCATTGCGCGCGGCGCCGCGTTGCTGATCACCGAAGGGCGGCCGATCTCCGGGTTCGAGGAGTCATTTCGCGCGCTGGCGACGGCCCGCGTCGGGTTCGTGCCCGCGCCGGTGCTGATCATGGCGACGGTCTACCTGGTCGCGCACTTCGTCCTCACCCGGACGACGTTCGGCCGCTACGTTTACGCCATTGGCGGCAACGAGGACGCGGCGCGGCTGTCGGGCGTTCGCATCCACCTGCACAAGCCGGCCATTTATGCGGTCTCGGGCCTGACCAGCGCCCTCGCGGCAATGATCCTCACCGCGCGCCTCAACTCGGCCCAGCCGATTGCCGGGACGATGTACGAGCTCGATGCGATTGCGGCCACCGTGATCGGCGGCACCAGCCTGATGGGCGGCGAAGGCACCCTTGCCGGTACCCTCATCGGTGCGCTTATCATGGGCGTGCTTCGTAACGGTCTCAACCTGCTCGGCGTGTCGTCGTTCCTCCAGCAGATTGTGATTGGCGGCGTGATTGTCGGCGCCGTGCTCGTCGACACCGTGTTGAAACGACCGCGAACCTGATCATCATGATGCGCATTCTCCCGGGCCTCGTTTGTCTGCTTGCCGCCGCCACGTCACTGTCTTGCAATCGCGCCGGCGGCGATTCGAATGCCGCGACCGCCAGGCCGGTCGTGGCGCTCGTGCTCAAGACGCTGAACCATCCCTTCTTCGTCGACATGCGGCGCGGCGCCCAGGAGGCCGCGGACCGGCTCGGCGTCACGCTGCAGGTGCAGGCCGCCGAGCGTGAAGTCGACGTCGAGAAACAGATGCAGATTGTCGAGAACCTGATCCAGACCGGGGTCCGGGTGCTGTGCATCACGCCCAGCGGCTCGCGCGAGATCCTCTCGGCGCTGGTCAAGGCGAAGAACGCCAATGTGCCGGTCATCGTCGTCGATACCCGGCTCGATGCCAAAGCCGCGGCCGATGCCGGCGTTCGCGGCGAGACCTTTATCGGCTCCGACAATTACGAGGGCGGCCGGCTGGCTGGCCGGCATGCGGTGACGGTCACGGGCGGCAAGGCGCGCATTGGCATTCTCGAAGGCATTGCCGGCCACGAGACCGCCGACTCGCGCCTGCGCGGCTTCCGCGATGCGGTGGCCGGCGAGCCGGGCATGGCGATTGTCGCGTCGCAGCCGGCCAACTGGGAGCGCGACCAGGGCTTCAACGTCTTTCAGAACATGCTGCAGGCGCACCCGAACATCGACACCGTGTTTGCCGCCAGCGACCTGATGGCGCTCGGCGCCATTGAAGCCATCGCCGCCGCCGGCAAGACCGGAAAGATCCGCGTCATCGGGTTCGACGCGCTGGACGATGCCAAACGCGCGATTGACGCGGGCACGATGGATGCGTCGGTGGCGCAGTTCCCGTACGAGATGGGCAAGGCCGCGGTGGAAAGCGCGGTCAAGGTGATCAACGGCGAATCGCTGCCGGCCGACATCATGGTGAAGCTCGAGATGGTGACGAAACCCACCTCCGGCAAGGCAAGGGAGGGCAGGCAATGACACGGCTGAACGTTGGGGTGATTGGCGCCGGCCGCCTCGGCCGCGTCTACGTGCGTGACCTGGCCGGACGCATTCCTGAAACCCGCCTGGTGGCCGTGGCCGACACCGCCAGCACGCTGGCGAAAGATATCGCCGACGAGTTCGACATCCCGCGCCACTATACGGATCCGTTGGCGCTGATCGACGACAAGGGCGTCGACGCCATTGTCATCGCCACGCCGACGCACGTGCACCGCGAGCTGGTCATCGCCTGCGCCGCGTCGAAGAAGCCGACGTTCTGCGAAAAGCCTCCGGCGCTGTCGATCGGCGAGATCGCCGACATGAAGACCGCCATCGCGCGGTCGGGTGTGTTCTTCCAGATGGGGTTCATGCGCCGGTTCGATCCGGGCTACGCCGCCGCCAAGCGGCAGATCGAGGCCGGACGCATTGGCATGCCGCTGGTGTTCAAGGCGACGTCGCGCGATCCGTTTCGTCCCAGCCTCGAATACGCCAATCCCCGAAGCAGCGGCGGCATGCTGATCGACATGGGCATCCACGATTTCGATCTGGCGCGATGGTTCATGGGCGACGTGCGGAGCGTGGCGGCAATCGGCGCGACCATTGCCTATCCCGAACTCGCCACCGTCGGCGACATCGACAACGCGATTGCCAGCCTCACCTTTACCAGCGGCAAGCTCGGCGTCGTCGACCTGACGCGCAGCGGCATTTACGGCTACGACATCTCGACGGAGATCCTCGGGCTCGAGGGCACCATCCGCATCGGCTACCTGCGCGAGACGCCGATTGTGGTGATGACCAAAGACCACGGCGTCTCGCACGACACCGTGCCGTATTTCATGGAGCGGTTCCGCGACGCCTACACCAACCAGCTGCAGAACTTCGCGCAGAACGTGCTGAACGGCACGCCGCCGCCGATCACCATCGACGACGGTCTCGAGGCGTTGCGCGTCGGCGTGGCGGCGACGAAGGCCCAGGCGACGGGCACGACGGTGACCGTCGCGGACATCACAGGGTAAGTGCACCACCGGAGACGATCCCGGCTGTTCGCCGGCGCCGTATGACAACGATCATGGCCGGCGGCTGATCCGGAGCGTAGGGTGTGACCCGGGGCCATGATGGACCGTCCCGGCGACGACATCGGCGTCGACGCGTTGTGCCACGCGATCGTCGACCGCTACCACGCTTCGCTCGACCAGTCCCTGTCACGGATTGCCGGCGAGCTAGGGGGCCTCGCTCACCGTACGCCTTCGCCGGCGCTGGATTCCGTCCACCGTGCGTTCCTCGAACTGGCCGCGCAGATTCGCGCGCATCTCGCCAAAGAGGAGAACCTGATCTTCCCGGCCATCGAGGCGCTGGCGGTGGCCGAGCGCACCGGAGGGCGGCACGCCAGCCTGCCGTTCGTGACCGTTCTGCACCCGATTCGTGTCCTGGAAGGGGAGCACGTGCGGATTGAGCAGGCCGTCGAGCAGTTGCGCGAGGTGACCCGGAGAGTCAACGAACCCGACACCGAGACGCCGGGCTGGCGGGCCTGCATGTCCAATCTGGCCACGTTTGCCGCCGAGCTACACGAACACTTGAAGACCGAGAACGAGATTCTCTTCCCGCGGGCGCTGGATCTCGAGCGGCGCGTGCTCTAGATCGTTTCATTTGTACTCTGTGGATGAGCGACCATCGCGTGGCTGTGACACGTCCTGAAACAGCTGGGGTACACTGCGCGGCGTGTCCGTTCCTGACGATGACCTGCTGCGGCGGATTCCCTTGCTCCGGCGCCTGCCGCCGGCCCTGCGCGCTCGCGTGGCCGAGGTGGCACGGCTCAAGGATTACGACCGCGGCCAGCTGATCTTCTCCGAAGGCGAGCCATCCGACGCGTTCATCACCATCGTCCAGGGGCGCGTCAAGGTCTTCAAGTCCACTCCGGCAGGCAAGGAGATCATTCTCGAGATCTTCGGGGGCGGCGACCCGCTGGGCGCGGTGGCCGTCTACGAAAGCATGCCGTTCCCGGCGTCGGCGCTGACGCTCGAGCCAACCCAGATCCTGCGGATTGAGCAGGCGGCCTTCTTCCGGCTGCTCGAGTCGGAGCCGGCCATCGTTCGCGGGCTGCTATCGGGATTGACGCTCAGACTGGCCGAGTTGACGCGCCGGCTGGCCGAACTGACCGGCGCCCGGGTCGAGGCCCGCTTCGCCCGGCTGTTCCTGAAGCTGTGCGAGCAGATCGGGCGCGCGGAGCGCGGTGCCACGTTCGTGCCGATGCCCCTGGCGCGGCAGGAACTGGCCGACCTCACCGGCACCACCATCGAAACCGCCATCCGGATCATGAGCCGGTGGCAGAAGGAAGACGTGGTCCACACCGAGAAGGACGGTTTCCTGATCCTCGACCGTCCGGCCCTGGACGAGGCCGCCGCCAGCTAGAACGTCCAATTTCGCATCGACATGACGGCCGTCATAGGACGCGCCACACCCCATTGTTATTGTGGCGCCAATCATGTCTGGCGCCTCGGGAACGCTCACCGGCGAGCTCCGTGTCGAGGTCCCACCGGACGGCTACCACCGTGACCTGATTGCCTGCCAGGTCGCCTGCCCGGTGCACACCGACGCGCGCGGCTACGTGCGCGCCATCGCCGAGGGCCGCTTCGAAGAGGCCTACCTCATTGCCCGCGGGCCCAATCCCTTTGCCTCGATCTGCGGCCGCATTTGCGGCGCGCCCTGCGAGGCCGCCTGCCGGCGTGGCCGCATCCCGCGCGTGGACGATGACGGCCGGTTCGTGGCGACGGATCGCCCCATCGCCATCCGCGTGCTGAAGCGCTTTGTCTGCGATCGCTTCGGTCCCGAGGCCCGGCGGGCCGCCGAAGTGGTCGACGGCGCCATGGACTTCGTGCCGCCGGTGGCCGGTGGGCCCGACGAAATCGCGGCGCTGGTGCGAACGTCGTTCGACGGTCGAGTACGGCCTGGCGAGGGGCAGCGCATTGCCATCATCGGGTCGGGCCCGGCGGGGCTCTCGGCGGCGCACGATCTGGCCCTGATGGGCTTCAAGCCCGTGGTCTTCGAGCGCGAGCCGGTCGCCGCCGGCATGCTGGCCGTGGGCGTGCCGGCCTACCGCCTCCCGCGCGACCTCATCGCCCGCGAGGTCGCGGTGATTCAGGCGCTCGGTGCGGAGATCCGCTGCGGCGTGACCATTGGCACCGACGTGACCTTCGCCGATCTGAGACGTGACTTCGCCGCCGTCATCATCGCCGTGGGCGCCAAGGGATCGCGCGCCCTGGGCATACCTGGCGAATCGGGGCCCGGCGTCTTCGGTGGTGTCGATCTGCTGCGCGCGGTGGCACTGGGCGAGCCGCCGGCAATCGGCCGCGACGTCGTGGTGATTGGCGGCGGCAACGTCGCCTTCGACGTCGCCCGCACCGTCGTCCGGCAGGTTGCGCTGGATACCGCGCGGACCGCGGCGCGCCTGGCCGCGACCAGCCGTGTGCGACTGGTGTCGCTCGAAAGCCTGGAAGAAATGCCGGCCGACACCATCGAAATCGTCGAGGGCGACGAAGAGGGCGTTGAACGGCTGAACGGCTGGGGACCCGTGGCCGTCGAGCGCGACGCCCACGGCGCCGTCACCGGCGTGACGGTGCGGCGCTGCCGCCGCGTCTACGACGAGCAGCGCCGGTTCTCTCCAATCTTCGACGATGCGGATTGCCAGACGCTGCCGTGCGACACGGTGCTGCTGGCCGTTGGGCAGGTGCCGGTCACCAGCTTCCTCGACGCCGGCGGCGCCGACATTGAAATGACGCGCCCGGGCTGGCCGAAGATCGATGCGAAGACACTGGCCACGACCGCACCCGGTGTGTTCGTGGCCGGTGATCTCGCGCACGGCACCAGGCTCGCGATCGATGCGGTCGCCTCCGGCAAAGCCGCGGCGCGCTCCGTCTACACCTACCTGACCGGCCGGCCGCTCGAGTTGCAGTCGGTCACGTCGCACCTGCCGCTGCCCGGCTATCACCGCGAACTCGGCTACGAGCGGATCCGGCGACAGGCGGTGCCGGTGCGGGAACCGGGGGACCGTCTCGACCATCCCCTGGTCGAGGTCGAGCGCGGCTTCGACGAGGCGACGGCCATGTGCGAAGCGTCGCGCTGCCTGGATTGCGGTGTGACCCCGGTGTTCGACGGCAACCGGTGCGTGTTGTGCGGCGGGTGCGCGGATGTGTGTCCCACCGAGTGCCTGAAGCTGGTGACGCTGGCGCGCCTCGAACCGGCGCCGGCCCTCGACGCCGTGATTGGTGCCGCACTCGGTGAGGACCCGAACGCCGACTCGCACTCGGCGATTGTCAAAGACGAAGACCGCTGCATTCGTTGTGCGCTGTGCGTGATGCGCTGCCCCGTAGACGCCATCGGCATGGAGCGGGTGATGTTTTCCAGCAGGTGGGTGAGCCCATGACCGTCAAACCCGGAACTCCCGTATCGCGTCTCGACCCCGAGCAGATTCCCCGGCGTGACGCGCTTGGACTGCTGTCGCTGTGGTCAATGGCCACGGCACTCTTGTTTGCCACGGTGGGCATGCTGCGCCTGCCGAAGGCGGCCGTGCTCGCATCGCCCTCCAAGAAGGTGAAGGTGCAACTGCCCGAGACGCTGGCCGACGGCGAGCCGTTCGTGCCGCCCGGCCGCTCAATGGCGGTGTTCCGGCAGGCCGGACAGGTCTACGCCATCTCGACCGTCTGCACGCACCTCGGCTGCATCGTCAAGGCGTCGGCCGGCGGCTTCGCGTGCCCCTGCCATGGCTCGGAATTCGAAGCCGACGGCACGGTCCGCAAGGGGCCGGCGCCACGGCCGCTGGATTGGCTCGAGGTCTCGACGTCGGGCGGCGCGCTCGTCGTCAATGAGGGCGCCACGGTGAAGCCCGGCACCAAGGTGAACGTATGAGCGACGGTCCTGCACCCGCATCGGCGTTGCAGGAGTTTCGCGACAACCTGCTCGCGGTGCCGGGCCGAATCGTGGCCACGGCGTTTCGTTCGGGTCGTCCGGTCACCGACCGCGCGCGGTCGTCGTTCGTGTTCGGCAACGTGTTCCTGCACCTGCACGCGGCCCGCACGCATCGCTGGAGCCTGCGCTGGGCCACTACGGCCGGACTCGGCATCGCCAGCGTGGCGGCGTTCCTCATCACGCTGGTGACCGGCGTGATGCTGATGTTCTATTACAAGCCCTACACCGACGTCGCCTACGACTCGATCAAGGACATCCACTTCGTGGTGCCCACCGGCCGCTTCATGCGCAACATCCATCGCTGGGCGGCCAACATCATGGTGGTCACCGTGATTCTGCACATGGCGCGGGCGTTCTATACGGCCGCCTACCGCGCGCCGCGCGAGTTCAACTGGCTGATTGGACTGGCCCTGCTGGTAACCACGCTCGGGCTGTCGTTCACGGGCTACTTGCTGCCGTGGGATCAGCTCGCGTACTGGGCCATCACCATCGGCGCCAACATCGCGCAGTCGCCGCGCGAGGTCACGGATGCCATTGGCATCACCGCGACCTTCGATATCGGTGGACTGCAGCGCATGCTGCTTTTGGGCTCCGACATCGTCGGCGAGGAAGCGCTGATTCGGTTCTACCTGCTGCACGTGATGCTGCTGCCACTGGTCATCGCGGCACTGATGGCGGTGCACTTCTGGCGCGTGCGCAAGGACGGCGGCCTGACCAAGCCCGCCGATGTGAACGCGAGAATGGGACCGGCGCCGTCGGACGTCTATCCGGTGTTCTCGGAAATGCCGGCGAAGACGTACCACCTGGCGGCGGTGGTGAAGGGTCGCTCGCCGGCGGTGGATGGCGGGCCGGAGCAGACGGTGCCGTCCATGCCGCACCTCTTCTACGCGGAACTGGGCGTGACCATGCTCACGCTGTTCGTCTGCACGGCGCTGGCGATGGTGTCGGACGCGCCGCTCAAGGAACTGGCCAACCCCATGGTTCCCGAGAACCCGGCCAAGGCACCGTGGTATTTCCTCGGCCTTCAGGAACTGGTTGCGTTCTCCGCATTCATGGGCGGCATTGGCATTCCCATGATCGTGCTGGTTGGCCTCGGGCTGATTCCGTACCTGGACCGCGAGCGCGAGGGGACCGGCGACTGGTGTGGCGGGCCGGGCGGCTGGCCGCTGGTGCAGCGGTCGATCGCGTTTGGCTTCAGCGCGTCGCTGATTGTCGAGACCATCGTGATCCGCTACGGGTGGCTGCGCGAGTGGTTCCCTGACATTCCGCAACTGGTGATCACCGCCGTCAATCCCGGCACTGTGATCACGGCCATCTATGCGGCGTACTCGCTATGGCTGGTGCGCCGCTACAACTCGACGCGCGCCGGTGCGCTCGGGCTCTTCACGTGTTTCCTTTGCGGGTTCGTGGTGCTGACCGTAATCGGCACCTACTTCCGCGGACCGAACTGGCAGTTCTACTGGTCGCCATCTGATTGGCCGGGGCACTGATATGGCGAAGAACAAGTGGTTGCTGCTCGTTTCCAGTCTTGGAGTGCTGGTGCTGCTGGTGACGGCGGCGGTTCAGGAGAACCTGCTGCTCGAGTGGCAGCAGATCCAGGCGCAGGCTCGCGCGGAAGACGGACCAATCCCGGTGCAGTTGCGTCAGGTCGTGAACCCGACCTTGCGCACCGCGGACCGATGTGTGTCGTGCCACGTGGCGATGGGACCCGGTGAGCAGGCGGTGACCGGTCCGATGATGGCGGCCCACCGTCCGGTGGTGCACGACCCGGCGGAGTTTGGCTGCACGACCTGTCATGGCGGCCAGGGGCGCGCGACCACGAAGATCGATGCGCACGGCGCAGCCGAGTTCTGGCCCGAGCCAATGCTGCCGCCGGCGATGAGCGAGGCCGGGTGTGGGACCTGCCACACGCAGGCCGACGTGCCGCATCGCGCCGCCTTCAATCTGGCCGCGGCCACGTTTGCCAGGCTCGACTGCGCCTCCTGTCATCGCGTGGACGGGCGCGGCGGCACGCTGCGGCCCGACGCCGGTGGTATGGAAGGACCCGACCTGTCGCGGGTCGGCATCGCCGGATGGAACCGCGAGTGGTACGCCGCCCATCTCGCCCAGGCCAAGTCGGCGGTGAGCGGACCATGGCAGTCGTTCCGGCCGATAGCAGACGACGACCGTGGCCGGGTGGACGCCTTCCTCGCGACGCGCGTCGGCGCGCCGCGGCTGATGGCCGCCAAGAGCGTGTTCCTGTCGAGCGGCTGTCTCGGCTGTCACAAGGTCAATGGTGTCGGCGGTGACGAAGGACCGGACCTCACGCGCGCCGGTGAGAAAGACCCCGCCCGCCTCGACTACGCCTCGGTGCCGGGCGGACGGTCGCTCGCAAACTGGTTCCGGGCCCACGTGCGCGCGCCGTCCACGGTGGTGGCCGGATCGCTGATGCCGGCGATGCGGATGCCGGACGCCGATGTCGAAGCGCTCACGTTCTTCACGCTGTCGCTCAGGCGTCGTGTGGTGCCAGGCACGTATCTGCCGCGCGATCGCATGCGGGTGGAGCGATTCGGGGCGCGCGAGTTCGCGGCCGACGGCACGACGCTGTTTGGCGCGTTCTGCGCGGGGTGTCACGGCGCCGAGGGCGAGGGCCGTCGCGCTCCGGGCATGAAGCCGTTCCCGGCCGTTGCGCATCCGGACTTCATGTCCCTCGCGTCGGACGCGCTGGTGGCGGAGACCATTCGCCGCGGCCGGCCCGGCACGAGAATGCGCGCATGGGCCGACGGATCGACCGGGCTCACCGACGCCGACGTGACCGCGCTGGTGCAGGAGCTGCGCCGCATGTCGGGTACGCGCGCGCCGGCCGAGTCGCGCCCGGCGCGGTGGGCGAAGGGTGATCCCGCGGAGGGCGGCCGCTTGTTTGCCGGCGCCTGCAGCGGCTGCCATGGCGCGAAGGGCGAGGGGAGTGAAGCGCCGGCTCTTGCCAACCCGGTGTTGCTCGAGCACGCCACCGATACGTTTTTCGCCGAGACCATCAAACGCGGCCGGCCTGGCACCGCCATGCACGGGTTCGCGCAGCCGTCCACCGTGCACCGCGCGCTGTCGGACGCCGAGGTCGAGGCGATCGTTTCATTCATCCGCACGCTGGGAGGCCGATCATGAGTCAGCAGACACGCCGCGAGTTCCTCGATCGGGTCGCCGCGGCCGGCTTCGTGGGGTTCGCGCTGTCGGCGGAACGCGCCTGGGGGCTGCAGGCGGTGCCGAACCCGCTGGCGGTGTATCCGAACCGCGAGTGGGAGCGAACCTATCGCAACCTGTGGGCCTACGACTCGACCTACACCTTCACCTGCGCGCCCAACGACACGCACAACTGCATTCTCAACGCCTACGTGAAGAACGGCGTGATTGCCCGCATCGGGCCCACGATGAAGTACGGCGAGGCCACGGACCTGTCGGGCAACCGCACGACGCATCGTTGGGATCCGCGCGTCTGTCAGAAGGGGCTGGCGCTGACGCGGCGCTTCTATGGTGATCGCCGCATCAACCAGACCATGGTGCGTGCCGGGTTCAAGCGGTGGGTCGATGCCGGCTTCCCGCGCGGCGCCGACGGGCGGCCGCCGCAGGAGTACTTCCAGCGCGCGCGCGACGAATGGGTCCGTCTGTCGCATGACGAGGCGGCCACCATGGTCGCCAAGTCGCTGAAGAACATTGCCGAAACCTACTCCGGCGAGGCCGGCATGGAGCGGCTGCGCGCGCAACACTACGACGAAGAAACGATCAAGGCCACGCAGGGAGCGGGCACGCAGACGCTCAAGCTGCGCGGCGGCATGCCGCTGCTGGGCATCACGCGCGTCTTCGGCCTCTACCGCATGGCCAACTCATTGGCGTTGCTCGACGCGCACATCCGCAAGGTGTCGCCCGACCAGGCGCTGGGCAGCCGCGGCTTCGACAACTACTCGTGGCACACCGACCTGCCGCCGGGACACCCGATGGTCACCGGTCAGCAGACCGTGGAGTTCGATCTGTCCGCGGCCGAGCACGCGAAGACGGTGGTGGCGTGGGGCATGAACTGGATCTGCACCAAGATGCCCGACGGCCACTGGCTGACCGAGGCGCGCCTCAAGGGCACGCGCATCGTGGTCATCGCGTGTGAGTACTCGGCGACGTCGAGCAAGGCCGACGACGTGCTGGTGGTGCGTCCGGGCACCACCCCGGCCCTGGCGCTGGGGTTTGCGAACGTCATCTTGCGTGACCGGCTCTACGACGCCGACTACGTCAAGCGGTGGACCGACCTGCCGTTCCTGGTGCGGACCGACACGCTGAAGAACCTGCGGGCCAGCGACGTGTTCGGCGGCACGCAGGCGGCGCTGTCGTCGCTGCAGTCGCTCAAGGCCGGCGAGCGGGAGCCGGCGCCGGCGGCGCAGCAACGGCAGGTCGCGCCAGAAGCGATGCGGGCCGAATGGGGTGACTACGTGTGGTGGGACCGCGTCACCAACAAGCCCATGGCCATCACGCGCGACCAGGTGGGGGCGTTGTCGCGGGTCGGCGATCCGCTGCTGGAAGGCTCGGTCGAGGTGACGCTGGCCGACGGCAAGAAGGTGCGCTGCCGCCCGGTGTTCGACCTCGTGAAGGAGTACGCCGCGCACTTCGACCCGAAGACGGTCGAAGAGATCACCTGGGCCCCGGCCGCCGGTGTGGAGGCGCTGGCACGGCACTTTGCGAAGGAGCCGGGCACGACGCTGTTCGCCGTCGGCATGGGGCCGAACCAGTTCTTCAACAACGACAACAAAGATCGCGACATCATGCTGCTGGCGGCGCTGACCGGCAACATCGGCAAGGTTGGCGGCAACGTCGGCTCCTACGCCGGCAACTACCGCGTGGCGCTGTTCAACGGCTCGCCGCAGTACATCAACGAGAACCCGTTCGACCTCGAGCTCGATCCGGCGAAGCCGGCGCGGCCGCGGCAATACTGGCGGGCCGAGTCGGCGCACTACTACAACCACGAGGACCATCCGCTGCGTGTCGGCAAGAAACTGCTGACCGGCTCGACGCACATGCCGGCGCCGACCAAGGCGATGTGGTTCGCCAACGCCAACTCGATTCTCGGGAACGTCAAGTGGCACTACAACACGGTGATCAACGTGCTGCCGCGCATCGAGATGATCGCGGTGCAGGAGTGGTGGTGGACGGGTTCCTGTGAGTGGGCCGACGTGGTGTTCGGCGTCGATTCGTGGTCGGAGCTGAAGCATCCGGACATGACGGCGTCGGTGACCAACCCGTTCCTGGTGGTGTTCCCGCGCACGCCGATGAAGCGCATCTTCAACACCGTGGGCGACATCGAGGTGCTGGCGCTGGTCGGATCGAAGCTGGCCGACCTCACGGGCGATCAGCGCTTCAACGATACGTGGAAATTCGTCCGCGAGGGCCGGACGGATGTGTATCTGCAACGCATCCTCGACTACTCCACCAACACCAAGGGCTACAAGTTCGCGGACCTCGAGGCCAAGGCGCGCAACGGTGTGCCGGCCGTGATGCAGTCGCGGACCACGCCGAAAGCGGTGGGCGCAGATCAGCTGAGGGACTCCAGCCCGTGGTACACGAAGACGGGACGCCTGGAGTTCTATCGCGAGGAAAACGAGTTCATCGAGGCCGGCGAGAACTTGCCGGTGCATCGCGAGCCGATCGACTCGACGTTCTATGAACCCAACGTGATCGTGGCGCCGAAGCACGAGGCGCTGCGGCCGGCGCAGCCGGAAGACTACGGCGTGGCCCGCACCGACCTGTCGAGCGAGACCCGCTGCGGCCGCAACGTGGTGCTGACCTGGGCCGAGACCAAGAAGACCCAGCACCCGCTGGCCAGCAAGGGCTTCAAGTTCATCTTCCACACGCCCAAGTACCGGCACGGCTCGCATACGACCCCGATTGACACCGACATGAACGCGGTGCTGTTTGGCCCGTTCGGCGACATCTACCGCCGTGACTCGCGCATGCCGTTCGTCACCGAGGGGTACGTCGACATCAACCCGACCGACGCGCAGTCGCTGGGTGTGCAAGATGGCGACTACGTGTGGATCGATCCCGATCCGGAAGACCGGCCATTCCGCGGCTGGGAGAAGAACGCCAAGGACATGGAGTTCGCGCGGCTGCTGTGTCGCGCGCGCTATTACCCGGGCACACCCAAGGGCGTCACGCGCATGTGGTTCAACATGTATGGCGCCACGCCCGGATCGGTGCAGGGGCGCAAGAGCCGCAAGGACGGCCTGGCCAAGAACCCGCGCACGAATTACCAGGCGATGTTCCGCTCCGGCTCGCACCAGTCGGCCACCCGCGGCTGGCTGAAGCCAACGTGGATGACCGACTCGCTGGTGCGCAAGGGCCTGTTTGGCCAGGGCATCGGCAAGGGCTTCCTGCCCGACGTCCACTGTCCGACCGGCGCGCCGCGCGAAGCGTTCGTCAAGATTTCGCGCGCCGAGTCCGGAGGGATTGGCCAGCAGGCACTGTGGCGGCCGGCCGCGCTCGGCATCCGTCCCCGTTACGAGTCCGCCGCAATGAAGCGTTATCTCGCCGGAGGCTTCTTCTCCGGCCCGAAGGAGTAGGTCATGGCCCGCGTCTACAACTGGCAGATCGGCCGCGAGATGTCGTACTGGTATCCCGAGAGCCGGCCCAAGAAGCAGTTCGCCGCGGTGTTCGACACCAACAAGTGCATTGCCTGCCAGACCTGCACGCTCGCGTGTAAGACCACGTGGACGTCGGGCAAAGGGCAGGAGTACATGCTGTGGAACAACGTCGAGACCAAGCCCTACGGCTCGTACCCGCTGGCCTGGGACCTCAAGCTCCTCGACATGCTCGATGCCGGCAAGTGGGCGGGCTCCACCTACCAGGGCCAGACCATCTTCGAGTCGGCGGCCGCCGGGGAGCGCGTCGCGAGTTGGCGGCCGTCAGACGACGACTACGCCTACCCGAACGTCGGCGAAGACGACTGCGCCAATCAAATCGATGGCGGCGCGTCGTTCTCGCTGCCGCACATGGCGTGGTTCTACTACCTGGCGCGCATCTGCAACCACTGCACCTATCCGGCGTGCCTGGCGTCGTGCCCGCGTGGGTCGATCTACAAACGGCCCGAAGACGGCATCGTGCTCGTCGATCAGGGACGCTGCCGCGGCTACCAGGAGTGCGTGAAGGGCTGCCCGTACAAGAAGGTCTACTTCAATCCGATGACGGGGACGTCGGAGAAGTGCATCGGCTGCTTCCCGAAGATGGAGCAGGGGCTGCAGCCGCAGTGCTTCGTCAACTGCATCGGCAAGATCAGAATGGCGGGATACCTGTCAACGCCCGATCAGGCGCGGCCCGACAACCCGCTCGATTACCTGGTGCACGTGCGCAAGGTCGCGCTGCCGCTGTATCCGCAGTTCGGCCTCGAACCCAACGTCTATTACATCCCGCCCATCCACGTGCCGCCGATGTTCCTGCGGCAGATGTTCGGTCCGGGCGTCGATGCGGCGATCAAGACCTACCGCAACGCCGCCAACGACGACGATCTGGCGGGGCTGCTCGGCTTGTTCGGATCGACCGAGCAGGTGATGACGCGCTGGGTGCGCCGCGGTTCGGAAGTGGCCGGCGTGGACGATCGCGGCACGACGCTGGTGCGCGTGCCGCTCAAGGAACCCGTGGTGGAGCGCGCCGGATTCGATCGGGTTTACCAGATCATGCGGACGAACTGTCCCTAAGACAGGCGTCACGAGTGGCAGGGGTCCCATTGTGCCAGGGTGCAGTGAGGTTGGTATGCGATACGCGCTGATGACACTGATTGCGGTTTCGCTGGCGGGGTGCACGCGGGCGCCGGCGCCGGTGGCGGACGTGGTGGCAGTGGTGTCGGCGTCGCTGCCGTCGGATCCTGCTGACGCGGCGTGGAACGCCGCGCCCGAGCACGTCGCGAAACTGCTGTTGCAGGATCTTGTCGAGCCCAGGCTGCAGGCCGTGTCAACGCCCGATGTGCGGGTGCGTGCGTTCACCGCCGGGCAGGAGATCGCGCTGCGTCTCGAATGGCCCGATGCGACCATCAACGACCTGCCGGCAGCGGGTCGGTTCAACGATGCGTGTGCCGTGCAGGTGCCACTGAAGCCGGCCGCGGCCGTGCCCGACCCGCAAATGGGCATGGCCGGCAATGGCGTTGCGATCTCGTTCTGGCGTGCCGACTGGCAGGCCACCGTCAAGGGTCGCGGCGACACCATCCGCGAGATCTATCCCAACGCGCTGATCGATCACTATCCGTTCGACGCGCCCTCGCTGGAAAAAGGGTCCGCGGCTCAGCAGAAGATGGCCACCGAATATGCGCCCGCCGAAGGGGCCGGTAACCGTCGCGGTGGTGCGCGGACGACGGCCGTGGAGGACCTGATTGCGGAAGGGCCGGGAACCCTGCATCCGGCGCCGGCCGCGATATCGCGTGGCTCCGGCGTGCGAACACCGACCGGATGGGCGGTGGTCATCACTCGGCCACTGCCCGACGGCCTGTCGCCGACGTCGCCGTCACAGATCGCCTTTGCGGTGTGGGAAGGCAGCAAGCAGGAATCCGGCGCGCGCAAGATGCGCACGGGCTGGATTCCCATTTCCATTCGAGAGGATCAGCCATGACCGCCGTCGCCCTGGACCCACGGGTCACGACGCTGCTGCAGGAGGCGGCCGAATGGCGCCTGCTCAGCCTGCTGTTTGCCTGCCCGTCTGAGGAGTGGCGCGCCGACATCGATCGCCTCGCCGGCGATGTGCATGCCGAGCCGCTGACAGCTGCCGCCCAGCACGCACGTGAGCAGGCCTCCGAAGGCGTGTATCACTCGGTGTTCGGCCCGGGCGGTCCGGCACCGCCACGCGAGGCCAGCTACCACGTCTCGGTCGAGCTTGGCACGCTGCTGGCGGCGATTGCCGGCGACTATGCGGCGTTTGCCTATCAACCGGTCACCAGCGAACCGGTGGATCACATCGCCGTCGAAACCGGCTTCATCGCCTACCTGCGTTTCAAGGAGGCGTATGCGCTCGCGTCGGGCAACGACGAAGCCGCCGCCATCGCCGGCCGCACCGCCGCGCGCTTCATGACCGATCACATCGCCGTCGTGGCTCATCCGTTGGCGGAGTTGCTGGCCAACTCCGGCGTCGAATACCTGGCGCAGGCCTCCGCCGCGGCCGCCCAGCGTTCCGGGCCCAAGCCGCGCGTCCGCCAGTTGCCCGTGATCCAGCAGAACGCCCTCGACGAAGGCGCTGAAGGAGAGTTTGCATGCGGCCCGTCATGATCGTGGTGGGCGGCCATAGCCGCAGCGTCGGCAAGACGACGACCATTGAAGAGATCCTTGGCGACCGCACGGACGAGCGCTGGGCCGCCGTCAAAGTGTCGTCACACCGGCACGCGTTGCCGGACGTGGACCGTCCGCTCATTGAGCCCGACCGGCTTGCCGACCCGCGCACGCAAACCGGGCGCTACCTGCTCGCCGGCGCCGAGCGCGCCTTTCTGTGTCGCACGCCGGCCGCCCAGTTGACGGCCACCGCGGCGTTCATCCGCGAGTTACAAGACGACGGTTGCAACGTCATTGTCGAGTCGAATCGCATCATCGACTTCCTCCGGCCCGACCTGGTGCTGTTCACCGTGGCGCCGCGCATCGAGGACTGGAAGGCATCCTCTGGCGTGGCGCTGGCGCGCACCGACGCGTTCGTGGTTCGTACTGACGACGAGGCCGAAGCCCGGGAGGCGGTCCGCGCGCTGGCGGCCAAGGGCAGGACGGCCTTCGCTCCTGGCCACGGCGATGAGACGTTGCGGATGCTCGCCTGGCTGCAGGTCCGGCTTCCGGCGACGAGTGAGGAGTGGCGGCAACATGTGTCGATCCATTAGCGCCGGGACGTTTGTGTTGCTGCTGGCAGCGACCGCGCACGCGCAGACGGCAGCGCCCGCGGCCAAACCGTCCACCTCGGCGTGGCGCGCCACGGCGACCAATCTGACACGCGTCGAGTCGTGGAGTTTTTTCGAGCCGCCGCCAACCGGCGGCAATCCGGATTCGAACTTCGTCGGCAACCGGTTGCGGGTCGGCCTGTCGAGAAGCTGGCCGCGAGTGGACGTTGCCGGCGCGCTGCAGTACGTGCAGTTCGGCGGTCTACCGGACGCGGCGGTAGGGCCGGGTTTTCTCGGCACCGGTGCGCTCTATTACTTTCACAGCCAGCGCACGACCAGCCGCGGCGTGTTCGTGCCGGCGATCAACGTGCGGCTGAAGCTGCCGCGCGGCGTGACCATTCTTGGCGGGCGGTTTGGCTACACATCCGGTGCCGAAGCGCCCTCAGGGCAGCCGCGGATTGAAGCGGTCAAGCGTTCACGCATGGACTCGCGGCTGATCGGCGATTTCGAGTGGTCGCTGTACCAGCGGGCGTTCGACGGTGTCCGCGCCGACGTCGATCGCAAGACGTGGCACGCCTCGGCGGCGTACCTGCGGCCCACGCAGGGCGGCTTCGAGGACAGCGCCGGCAGAACCCTCGGCCCGGTAGACCTTGGCGCCTTCACCTTCACCATGCGCCCGGGGCTGGCGTTGCCGTCGACCGACGTGACGGCGTTCGCGTATACCTACAGCGACGATCGCTTCGTCACCGCCCGTCCGGACAACACCGGCCTGTCGGCCGCGCGCGCCCGCGTCACGGTCGCCACGCTGGGCGCGTCGGCGATTGGCGCCAGGCGTGTTGGGACGGTTGACCTTGACTGGCTCGGCTGGTATGCGGAGCAGACTGGATCGTGGTACGGCCAGGACCATCGCGCGCGATCACTCGCGCTGGAAGGCGGCGTGCAATGGCCCAGAGGTTGGCAGCCGTGGATCCGCGGCGGCTACCTGCACGCCTCGGGAGATGACAATCCGCGCGACGCTCGTCACGGAACCTTCTTCGCGACGATACCCACCGTTCGCCGCTACTCGTTCACGACCATCTACGCGCCCATGAACCTGCGCGACGCCTTCGTGGAGTGCATCGTCCGCCCCTCCTCACGCGTGCGCGGCCGCATGGATGTCCGATGGCTGTCGTTGGCCGAGGGCGCGGATCGCTGGTACGCGGGGAGTGGAGCCACGCGCGGCGCGGGCAGCTTCTTCGGCTACGCTGGCCGCGCATCGGGTGGTCACACCGATCTCGGCACGGTGATCGAAGGCGCGCTCGACGTCACGGTGGCGCGTCATCTATCGATCAACGGCTTCATTGGCGGCATGCACGGCGGGCGAGTGGTCGCGAACCTGTTCCGCGGCGAGTGGGCGCGCTTTGCCTATCTGGAGAGCGTGATCCAGTTCTGATTGGTCTTCGCGATGGAAGACGCGCTGGAAATGCCCACCGCGCGTAGACTACGCCGGCTTGGGCTCCCTCAGCATGATCACCACCATGCGGGAGGCGAGTGCGGCATCCACGGCGTGATCAAGACGCGGGGCAGTGCGGTCGCGTTGCGCGCCAGGGTTGCATTCGGCGGGGACTGGGCGAAGCCGGCAACGGTGCCGGCTTCGCTCCAGGACGAGCCTGCGAGGGGATCAGTGCTTGGTGAAGACGGAGCGCTTTCCATCCTTCGTGAACGCAATCACGTTGAAGGGCTCTTTGCGACCTCCCTGTTCCATGCCGGGCGATCCGATCGGCATGCCAGGCACTGCGATTCCGGCAATGGCCGGCTTCTCCTTCAACATCTTCTGGATGGCCGAGGCCGGCACGTGCCCCTCCACGACGTAGCCGCCAATCTTGGCGGTGTGGCAGGAGCTGAGATCGCTGGTGACGCCGGCCTGTGTCGCAATGGCGGCGAGGTTGGCGTTGGACACGTCGTTGGCTTCCACCTGGAAGCCGTTCGCCTGGAGGTGCGTAATCCAGGCGCCGCAGCACCCTCACGTGGGCGACTTGTAGACGATGACGGTGTTGGCGCTGGCCTTGGTCGCCGCGGGCTTCTGCTGCTCGGCGGCAGCGAACCCGAGACCTCCCAGCACCAGCGCCGCTACGGCAATGGCAAGGGCTGACTTCTGCATAGCTGAATCGTACCTCATTTGGTCCGGCGATAGGTCCCACGCACAAGCCGCCTGCGCCCAAGCAGTTGACTGCAATTCGTGCGTCGGGAACCGAAAAGCCTGGTAGACATCAGCCATCACCGTCGACCGGCACGCGCCCTGAGTTGCCACCGAAGGCCGGCGAAGTTGACGAGGCGGGCCGGCCGCCATACAGTGAGGCGCCGTCTTGTGTTGGTGGTCGGGCCGGCACGCCCGGCAACCCGACATCGGTGTCGCCGCCGGGTCTTCAGGAGGGAAGGTCGTGATGCTGCGCGGGGTCGCCCGTCTCGCCGTTGGTACGACTTCGGTTTTGGTCGTGGCCGTTGGGCTGGCCGCCGCTCAAGGCGCCACCAGCGTCTCGGGCGTGGTGTCGGATGGTGCCGGGGCGGGCGTGCCCGGCGCGACCGTCGTCGTCACCAACAGCGCCGGCACGAAGTTCGAGACGGTCACGAACACCGAGGGCATCTTCAACGTGCCCGCGCTGGCGGCCGGCGCCTACTCGGTGGAGGTGTCGCTCAGCGGCTTCAAGACCTATCGCACGGACGTGCGGGTGCAGCCCGGGCTGCCGGTGGCCCTCGCCGTCACGCTGGAGCTCGGCGCGATTACCGAGACGGTCGTGGTGACGTCCAGTGCTGAGCTGGTGAACACGCAGACCGCGACGGTGGCGGCGACGCTCAACGCCGACCAGCTGCTGCGTATGCCCACGGCGTCGCGCAACGCCCTCAACGCGGTCACCTTTCTGCCCGGCGTCAATACGCTGACGACCAACCGCAATTCGACCATCAACGGCCTGCCCGATTCGATGATGAGCATCACGCTCGACGGCGTGAGCAACAACGACAACTTCCTGCGCTCGTCCGACGGCTTCTTCGCGTCGGTGTATCCGCGGCAGGACGCGGTCGAGGCGGCGACGGTGGTGATGGCCGTGGGCGGCGTGTCGGTCGGCGGCAGCGGCGCCGTCAACATCAACTTCACGACACGGTCGGGCGCCGACCGTTTCGCCGGGACGGCCTACGAGTACTACCGGAACCCGGACATGGCCACCAACTACTTCTTCAACGAGCTGAACGGGCTCGACAAGAACGATTTCATCCTGCACCAGCACGGCGCGCGGGCGAGCGGTCCGATGGTGATTCCCGGGCTCTACGACGGGCGGGGCAAGGCGTTCTACATGGTCCACTACGAGCGCCTCAGCTTTCCGAACAGCTTCACGCGCACACGTACGGCGCTGCACCCGCAAGCACTCGACGGCTGGTTCCGCTACGACGTCGGTGGCCAGACGCGCCAGGTCAACGTGTTGCAGCTGGCCTCCACGGCCGGCCAGATCGCGCAACGCGACCCGCTGGTGATGTCGCTCCTGGACAGGATTCAGGCGGCGATGGCCACGACCGGCACCATCCGGGCGTCGAGCGACCCGCTGCTCACCGATTATGTGTGGCTGAGCCCCGGCACCCTCATCGAACACCAGCCGACGCTGCGGCTCGACTACAACCTCACGGACCGCCATCGGCTGAGTGGCTCCGGATCCGTGCTGTGGGCCACGCGCGACCCGGACTACCTGAACGGCAACGACGTGCGCTACCCGGGCGCGCCGAACTACGGCCTGTTCACGTCGCGGCGTCCCATTTACTCCGCCACGCTCCGCTCGACGCTGTCGCGCAATCTCGTCAACGAGCTCCGTGCGGGCATCACGGCCAAGGGCGGCGCGTCCTACTTCGGCCGCCCGCAGAGCAACGGTCCCCAGACGTTCGAGGACTCGCAGGGCTACGCCGTCGACTTCGACGCCAACATCGGCCTGACGAACTGGTTCACGCGGCTCACGCCGAGCTGGCGCGCTGTCCCGACCTACAGCCTCGAGAACTCGCTGACGTGGCAAAAAGGGAAGCACAGCTTCACGTTCGGCGGGTCGGTCCTGGTATCGACCGGTTACGAGAGCGCGCAGCAGATGGTGCCCTCCCTCAATCTCGGCTTCGACACGCAGCGGGACCCGGCGGCCAGTCTGTTCGTCACCGCGAACTTCCCGGGCGCCTCCGCCGCCCAGCTCACCGACGCGCGTGAGCTGTACGCGCTGCTCACCGGGCGCGTGAGCTCGATCGGCGCGCAGATCGCGCTCGATCCCGACACGAACAAGTACGTCCTGCTGGGGCCTCGAACGCGCGCCGGCCGTGTCGACCTCTATTCGGGCTACGCGCAGGATACGTGGCGCCTGACGCCCACCGTGACGATCACGGGGGGCGTGCGCTGGGACCTGCAGCGGCCGTTCTCACCGAACAACGACATCATGTCGCGCGTGACCATGGCCGACATGTGCGGCGTCTCGGGCCTCGGTCCGGGCACGACGATCTATAACAAGTGCAACTTCCTCGCGCCCGGATCCGTGAGCGGCAAACGGCCGGAGTTCCTCCAGCTCACGAGCGGCACCAACGGCTACAACACGGACTGGGACAACTTCGCGCCGACGATCGGGATCGCCTGGAGACCCGACGTGCAGGAGGGGTGGCTGCGCCGGCTGCTCGGCGACCCGGATCTGGCCACGCTGCGCGGGGGCTATTCCGTCGCGTACGAACGCCAGGGCCTCAGCGAGTTCACCGGCACGTTTGGAGCCAACCCGGGCAGCACCGTCAGCATCACCCGCAGCGCCACGTCCGGCGTGCCGCTTGTCCCGGCTGGCGAACAGTGGCCCGTGCTCATCAGCCAGACGAACCGTCTCTACACCCCGGGGTTCGATCCCAACCCGGCATTTCCGATGGCGCCGCTCGTCAACCGGGGCAGCAGCGCAAACGGCTTTGCACCGGATGTCCAGATCGGCTCGGCCCGGACGTGGAACGTCGGGTTCCAGCGTTCGGTCACGGCTGACACCGCCGTCGAGATTCGCTATGTCGGCACCCGCGGGGTGAACCAGTGGTCGCAACTCGACTACAACGCCATTCGGGGTGAGAACCTCCTGAACAACGGCTTTCTCGAGGAGTTCAAGCGCGGCATGCAGAATCTGCAGGCGAACAACGCCTCCGGCGTCGCCGCACGCTCCGGATCGTTCGCCTACTTCGGGCCTGGGACGGGAACGCAACCGCTGCCCATCTACCTGGCCTACCTCAACGGCAGCCGCGACGCCGGCAATCCGGCGGCGTATACCGGCGGCACCAACACGTGGCAGAACACCACGTTCGCGCAGCGATTCTCGTCGGCCAGCCCGGCGCCGATCACGTCAGCCGGCGACATGGACGGCAACACCGCGCGGCGGGACAACGCCAGTGCCGCTGGACTGCCGGCCAACTTCTTCGTGCTCAACCCCGCGTTCAGCTCGGTCAACGTCTACGACTCGGGTGCCTTCAGCGACTACAACGCCCTGCAGATCGAGCTGCGGCGACGGCTGTCGAAGGGCCTCTCCTATAACGTGAATTACCAGTACGCGCAGGAGGGCGGGTCCGCGTTCGACGGGTTCAGCTTCGGGCGCACGATGGTCACGGCGACCGGCGGCGCTCCGCGTCACGCCATCAAGTCGCAGTGGGACTGGAGCCTGCCGTTCGGCCGCGGCCAGCGTTACGGCCGTGCGCTCCATCCGCTGCTGGAAGCGATCGCCGGAGGCTGGAGCATCAATGCCGTCAGCCGCACCCAGCAGCGCCTCGTCAACTTCGGCAACGTGCGGCTCGTCGGCATGACGAAGGACGATCTGCAGGCGATGTACCGCTTCGAGGTCCGCGTCAACCCCGCGACCGGGCTCCGGACCGTCTACAACCTGCCGGACGACGTCGTGCTCAACACACGGCGCGCGTACAGCGTCGGCACGACGACGGCCAACGGTTATTCCGAAGGCCTCGGCGCTCCGTCGGGACGCTACATCGCGCCGGCCAACAGCGCCGACTGTCTGCAGATTCGCGCCGGCACCTGCGCGCCCCGCGAGGTCATCATCAGGGCCCCCTGGTTCTCACGCGTCGATCTCGGCCTGTCCAAGAAGTTCCCGATCGGCGGCACCCGCAACATCGAAGTTCGCGCCGACTTGCTCAACGCGTTCGACAACATCAACTTCAACCCGGTGGCGAACCCGGGGACCGCGGCGACGATCTTCCAGGTGGCCAGCGCATACACGGACGCCAGCAATACCTACGACCCGGGCGGCCGCCTCGGTCAGGTGATGGTGCGGTTCAACTGGTAGCACGCCGGTCGGCGCATGGCACCGGTTGATGCATACTTGCATTAATCCGGATTGACGGATATAATGTAGAGGTCTGGTGACAGCCCCACCGATCCTCGACCATCTGGCCGCCCTGGCCGACCCGATCCGCTGCCGCATGCTGGTGCCGCTCGAGCGGCACGAGCTGACGGTCAACGAAATCTGCTCGGTGCTGCAATTGCCGCAGTCCACCGTCAGCCGGCACCTGAAGACGCTGGCCGACGACGGCTGGGTGACGTCGCGGCGGGATGGCACCAGCCGTTTCTACGGCATGGCCATGCCGGATCTCGATCCGGACGCGCAGCGGCTCTGGCCGCTGATCCGGGAGCAGATGGCCGGCACCAACGGCGCCGATCAGGACGAACGGCGACTGAAGAGCGTGCTGTCGAAGCGGCGGTCGAAGTCTGAAGAATTCTTTGCGTCGGCCTCGGGCCAGTGGGATCACCTGCGTGCCGGGTTGTTCGGCGATCGCTTTCATCTCCACGCGCTGCTGGCGCTGCTGGATCCCGCATTAACGGTCGGGGACCTCGGGTGCGGGACAGGGCAGGTGAGCGAACTCATTGCGCCCCACGTTTCCAAAGTGGTGGCGGTGGACGGCTCGACCGACATGGTGCAGGCGGCGCGCAGGCGCTTGAAGGGCGTGCCTCAGGTTGCCGTGCGGCGCGGCGACATGGAAGCTCTCCCGATAGACGACGAGCAGCTCGACGTGGCGATCACCGTGCTGGTGCTGCACCACGTGCCGGAGCTGCCCCGCGCGCTGGCCGAAATGCATCGTGTGCTCAAGTGCGGTGGACGCGTGCTGCTCGTGGACATGCTGCCGCACGATCGCCTCGAGTATCAGCAGCAGATGGGCCATGTGTGGCTGGGGTTTTCGGAGAAAGCCATCAAGCGGCTCTTGGAGTCGGCCGGATTTGAGCGTGTGACGGTGTCGAATCTGCCGGCCGACGAGAGCGCGAAGGGGCCGAGTTTGTTTGTCGCAACCGCACGACGGAAGTTGGCAGCTGCCAGTTGACAGTTACCAGTGACTAGGAGATGAGAATGGCAACCGCAGTGAATGAGATGCACGCGTTCGATCTCGCGACGAAAGCCGGTCGCGAACCCTTCAAGGTGAAGGACCTCGGCCTGGCCGAGGTCGGCCGCAACGAAATCCGCCTCGCCGAGCACGAAATGCCCGGGCTGATGGCGCTGCGCGCGCGCTACGCGGGCAAGCAGCCGCTGGCCGGCGCCAAGATCATGGGCTCGCTGCACATGACGGTGCAGACGGCGGTCCTGATTGAGACGCTGACCGCGCTCGGCGCGGATGTGCGCTGGGTGAGCTGCAACATCTTCTCGACCCAGGATTCCGCCGCCGCGGCGGTGGTGGTGGGCCGCCCCGAGACCGGCGGCACGGTGCAGAACCCCAGGGGCACGCCGGTGTTTGCGTGGAAGGGCGAGACGCTGCCGCAATACTGGTGGTGCACGGTGGAAGCGCTGGTGTGGCCGGATGGCAGCGGCCCGACGATGATTCTGGACGATGGTGGCGATGCGACGTTGTTCGTGCACAAGGCGCTCGAGTTCGAGAAGGCCGGCGCGGTGCCGTCATTCAACGCCGAGACCGAGCCCGAGGAGTGGGGCGTCATTCTCGATACCCTGCGCAAGGAGCTGAAGAGCCAGCCCGGCCAGTGGACGAAGATCGCCCGGGGCATCAAGGGGGTCAGCGAAGAGACCACCACCGGCGTGCATCGCCTCTACGAGATGACCGCGGCCAACACCCTGCTGTTCCCGGCCATCAACGTCAACGACTCGGCCACCAAGAGCAAGTTCGACAACCTCTACGGCTGCCGCCACTCGCTGATCGACGGCCTCAACCGCGCCAGCGACGTGATGCTGTCGGCCAAGGTCGCGGTGGTGTTCGGCTACGGCGACGTCGGCAAGGGCTGCGCCCAGGCGCTCAAGGGCCAGGGCTGCCGTGTGATCGTCACCGAGATCGATCCGATCTGCGCGCTGCAGGCGGCGATGGAAGGCTACCAGGTGACGACGGTCGAGGACGTGATCGAGACCGCCGACATCTTCATCACCGCGACGGGCAACAAGAACATCATCACCGTCGACATGATGAAGCGCATGAAGGACAAGGCGATCATCGGCAACATTGGCCACTTCGACAACGAGATCGACATGGCCGGCCTCGCCAAGAGCGGCGCCAAACGCGTGCAGGTCAAGCCCCAGTACGACGAATGGGTGTTCACGGCCGGCGCCAGGGAGAAGAGCATCCTCGTGCTCGCCGAAGGCCGCCTGCTCAACCTCGGTTGCGCCACCGGTCACCCGTCATTCGTGATGTCGTCGTCTTTCACCAACCAGGTGCTGGCGCAGCTCGACTTGCACTTCAACATGACCGGCCAGCCGACGCTGTCGGGCACGCAGTACGACGCCAAGCGCGTCTACATCCTGCCGAAGAAGCTGGACGAAGAAGTCGCCCGTCTGCACCTCGGCAAGCTGGGTGTGAAGCTGACGCAGCTCACGAAGGACCAGGCAGACTACATCGGCGTGCCGGTCGAGGGACCGTACAAGTCGGCGCACTATCGTTACTGATCGGGCAGTCGGGCAGTCGATGGCCCGCCCGCCTGACAGCCCGACTGCCCGGGAGGGCACAGAGCCGCGGGCTTTGTGCCCTTCGTCGTGTACGGCCGGCGCGGTAGACTTTCTGCCGGGGAGTCCATGCCGCTACGAAAACTCGTCGTCTTGTCGCTGGTCCTCATCGCCATGCCTGCGCTGCCGGTTGGCCAGAGTCGGAGCCCGGCGGAACGCATCGCGGCCATCGAAGCCGCGCAGCCGGCGCCCGGTACGGCGGGTCTTGGCACGCTCACGATCGCCGAGCTGATGACGCGGTTCAACGTGCCGGGCGTGAGCATCGCCGTGATCCACGACTTCGAGATCCACTGGGCCAAGGCGTATGGGATTGCGGACGTCGAGACCGGCGCCCGGGTGAACCCGGAGACGATGTTCCAGGCGGCGTCGATCAGCAAGCCGGTGGCGGCGATGGCGGTGCTCCGCGCCGTCCAGGACGGGCTGTTCACGCTCGATACCGACATCAACTCCATCCTGACATCGTGGAAACTCGACGGCGGCGAGTTCACCAAGACACGGCCGGTGACGCCACGGATGCTGACCAGCCATACGTCCGGACTCGGCGACGGATTCGGGTTCCCCGGCTACGACCCGTCGGCGCCTCGTCCGACCGTCGTGCAGATCCTGAGCGGCAATCCGCTGTCCAATGTCGGCCCGATCTTCATGGAGCGTCCGCCGATGTCGCTGATGGAATACTCGGGTGGCGGGGTCACGCTCATGCAGCAGGCGCTGACCGACGCGCGCAAACGGCCGTTCGACGACATCATGCGAGACACGGTGTTGCGCCCGACCGGCATGAATCACAGCACCTACGAACAGCCGATCGCGCCTGAACGCGACAAGAACGCCGCGCGCGGGCACTCGCGCGACGGCCAGTCCAGGGGCGCGAAGTGGCACGTCTACCCTGAACAGGCGGCCGCCGGCCTGTGGACAACGCCGAGCGACCTGGCGCGGTTTGCGATCGAAGTGCAGCAGTCATCGCTCGGCACGTCGAATCGCGTGCTCTCGCGGACGACCGTCCAGGAGATGCTGTCGCCGGTCGGGGTCGGCGACTACGCGGTGGGCTTCGCCATCGCCAAGATGGGTCAGGGCTGGTATTTCCAGCACGGCGGATCCAACTGGGGTTTCCAGTGCATGCTGCTGGCACACAGGGTGAAGGGCTACGGCCTGGCGATCATGACCAACGCCGATTCAGGCGGCGCGGTGATGTCCGAGCTGAGCCGGCGGATTCAAGCGGCCTACGAATGGGATTCGCTCGCCGAGCCGGCGCCGCGCGGCTACAAGCCTGCGCCAAAGCAGTACTGAATGCGGACGACGCTCATTCTCGCCGTTGCCGTGGCCGTTTCCACTGCGGGCGTGGACTCGTGCCAGACAAGTGGTTCTGCCGCATTGCCCAACGCCCTGCAGCAACGGCTGCAGCAGGAACGCTTCGGGGTGGTCACGTCGATCCGTGGGCTGCCGCTCGGCGTGCGTGACGAGCTGACAACCATGTTCGGTGGCAGCCTTGATATCGCGGAGCCCGGTGCGCGCTTCCGATCGAGCGACGTTAACGATCCCCTGCTGCCGACGCGACGTCTGATCGCGGCGGCCTGCTCGCTGCAACTCTGCCTCGTATCCTACGAACGCGCCGGCAGTGCCAGCGCGTGGGTGGCGCTGCTGCATTGGACTCCGGCGGAAACCAGGCTCGAGTGGGGTGGCCTGGCACCGCACGGTCTGCGGACGGCGGAGGCGGTTCGCGCCGCAGTGCTCTCTGGGGCGGTGAAAGGGCCCGTCAAGAATTGGTAACGTTTATGATCTTCAGTGCATGGACATCACCAACCTGCCGTTTGGCCTGACGGACTGGTCGGCGGTGCCGGCGACCGAGCATCCAGGCGAGCGCGGCGTCGCGCACTGGCGCACGCGACAGTTCGGGCCGATCAGGGTCCGCATCGTCGACTACAGCCCCGGCTATCTGGCCGATCACTGGTGCGCCAAGGGACACATCCTGCTGTGCCTCGAGGGCGAGTTGCGAACCGAGCTTGCGGATGGCCGCAGCTTCACGCTGACGCCAGGCGTGTCGTATCAAGTCGCGGACGGCGCCGAGCCCCATCGCTCGTCTACCGAAACCGGCGCGACGCTGTTCGTCGTGGATTGAGGCGTGATGTGATTCACGCCGCCTATGCCGACATGCGATCGCGGTTGAGACAAGCTGCGCGCATGAGCTGTGCTCGCCATGTCTGTGTCCTGGTCATCTGCATCGCCACGCTGGGTTGCAGCCAACCAGCTCCGGCATCGGCGCCGATCGCACCAGAGGGTTTCATCAACGTGCCGGGCGGCAAGGTGTTCTACAAGACGATGGGCGGCGGAGACCGCACTCCGCTGCTGTTGCTGCACGGTGGTCCCGGCGGCAGGAGCTGCGCTTTCGAGGTGCTCGGCGAACTCGCCACCGATCGCCGCGTGATTCGTTACGACCAGTTGGGCTCGGGTCTGTCGGATCGACCGAACGATCTGGCGTTGTGGCGCACCGAACGATTCGTGGACGAACTGGATGCCGTCAGGAAGGCGCTCGACCTGCGCGATGTGCACATCCTCGGCCACTCGTGGGGAGGCACGCTCGCCACCGAGTACCTGCTGACCAGGACACAACTTGGCGTGCGCTCGGTGATCCTGTCCAGCCCGTTGATCAGTACTCCTCGTTGGCTGGCCGACACGCGCCGGCTGCGAACCACGCTGCCGCAAGACGTGCAGGCGGCGCTCAACAGGTGCGAGGCCGTCGAAACCGCCGACGATCCGGCGTGCGTAGCCGCCAACGAGGTGTTCGAAGAGCACTTCGTTCGAGGCGCCAGGACGTTGCCGGCGGTGGCGGCTTGTGAGGGTGTCACCAGCGGCGATCCGGTGTACCGGCACATGTGGGGCGCCGGCGAGTTCACGTCCACGGGTGTGCTGCGCGACTACGATCGCTCCGATCGCCTCGGCGAACTGACGCTGCCGGTGCTGTTGCTGGCCGGCCGTCACGACGAGGCTACTCCGGAGACGATTGCCGACTTCCAGCGCCGCGTGCCTGGGGCGAGGATGCAGGTGCTCGAAAACAGCGCCCACGCCACCTACCGGACCGAAACCGCTGCCTACGTGAAGATCGTCCGCGCGTTTCTCGACGACGTCGAGCGCAACCCGCGCTAAGCTGCGTCGCATGTCTCGTGGCCGCTGTGAAGGGCTGATGCGGACGACGCGGCGAGAGTGGTTCTCGCTGGCAGTACGGAGCGGAGTAGCGTGTGCCGTCATGAGTCGGCGCGTGGCCGCGCAGCCGGCGGTGACGCCCGAGGCCGTGCAGCGAATCGCGGGCGCGATCCGCGAGTACGAAGCGCAGGGATTTCACCGCACCGGGACGGCGATCGATCGGATGTCGGGTGAGTGGCTGGCGGCGCTGGTCGAGCGCGCCGGGCCAAGAGCCACGCTCGAGCCGTTTGCGCTGCGCCGCGTCGATCCGGTGGTGTCCACGCTGACGATCGCCGGCCGCCGCATCGAAGGCATTCCGTTGTTCGACGGGGCCTTCACGACCCAACCGGGCATCAGCGGCCGCCTGGGCTCGGAGATCGCGGTGGTCGAGACCGCCGTCAATGCGGCCGGCGCCGGAGCGCTGGGCGACGCCCGGCGCTCCGGCCGGTATCGCGCGATCGTCGCGATCACGAAAGGCGCGCGTCCAGGTCTGTGTCCCAGCAACGCAGACGACTTCCTGTCGCCGTTTGGCCCGCCGGTGTTGCAGGTCTCCAGCGTCGAGGCCTCATGGCTTGCCGGGCACGCCGCGCAGGGATCCAGCGCGACGGTGGTGGCCTACGTCATGCGGAACCAGGCCACCGCTGTGAACGTGGTCGCCGAAGTGCCCGGCACCGACCCGAGCCGGCCGCCGGTGGTCGTGATGACGCCGCGCAGCGGGTGGTATCGCTGCGGCAGTGAACGCGGCGGCGGCATCGCGTGCTGGCTGGAGATCCTGCGCGCGCTCGCGGCGTCGCAGCCGTCCCGCACCACGATGTTCGTGGCATCGAGCGGTCACGAGCTCGGACACCTTGGCATTGATGCCTACATCGCGCGCCGGGAGGGCATTGTGAAACGGGCCGGGGCGTGGTTGCATCTCGGAGCCAACATCGGTGCGGCGACCATGCTGAACAACAACCTGGTGCAGGCGTCGGACGACGAGATGGATGGCGTGCTGACGAAGGGGATGATCGGCGCCGGGCTGGAGATTGCCAGACGCGCGCCGCGCGGCCGCGTGCCGGCCGGCGAGGCCGAAGCGGTGCACCACGGCGGCGGCCGCTATGCGTCCGCCATCGGCGGCAACGCCCTGTTCCATCACCCCGACGACCACGGCCCTGCGGCCACCGACCCTGCCGTCATCGCGCGGTTCAGCGCCGCGTTTGTCGACGCCGTTCGGGCTATCATGCTGGCGGCATGAGCCTCGACCAATTCCTCGTCGTCGTGCACTTCCTTGGCCCGCACCCAGACGCTTGGCAAGATGACCGGCCCGCTCGCGTTGATCGCCGTCATCTTCGCCGTGCTGACGTTCAGCTGACGAGCGATCCATGAACTTCGACCGGCGGGCATTCCTCAAGTCGACGTTGGCGGCAACCGCCGTGGCGGCACGAAGCGCCGGCGTCGAGGCCCAGCCGGCGGCGATGTTCCCTGGCTTCACGACCCGAACCATCCAGACATCCGGTGCCACGATTCACACGCTGCGCGGCGGCAGCGGCCCGCCGCTGTTGTTGATCCATGGCTATCCGCAGACGCACGTCGAATGGCACAAGATCGCGCCGCGGCTGGCGGAGAAGTTCACAGTCGTGATGACCGACCTGCGCGGCTATGGCGACAGCAGCAAGCCGCCCGGCGGCGAGAATCACGTCAATTACTCCAAGCGGGCAATGGCGCTCGACCAGATTGAGGTGATGCGGGCGCTCGGCTACCAGCAGTTCGCCGTTGTCGGCCACGATCGCGGAGCGCGCGTCACGTGGCGAATGGCGGCCGAGCATCCGCAGGCCATCACGAAGGCCGCGGTCATCGACATCGTGCCGCTGCCGTATTCACGCGTCACGCGCCAGTTCGCGACCGAGTACTTTCACTGGTTCTTCCTCATCCAGGCGGCACCATTTCCAGAAACGTTGATCGGCAACAGCGCGGAGTTCTACCTGCGGTCGCGGTTCTTGAGGCAGAACGCCGCTTCCCGCGTGTTCACGCCCGAGGCGGTGGCGGAGTACCTGCGCTGCTTCAAGGATCCCGCCACGATTCACGCCACCTGCGAGGACTACCGCGCCGGCGCGACCATTGACATCGATCATGCGGCGCAGGATGGCGACCGCAAAGTGACCTGTCCGTTGCTGGTGCTGTGGGGCGAGCGCGGCTCGGTGGGCCGGCTCGAGCCGGTCATGGACCTGTGGCGGGAGAAAGCCGCCAATGTGACCGGCAAGGCGCTGCCCGCTGGTCACTTCCTGCCGGAAGAAGTGCCCGACGAAACGCTGGCCGCGCTGCTGGCGTTCCTGTAATCGAGGTGTTGTCGTGTCTCCACTGATCAGCCGCCGCGATGCGCTCGCGGTGCTTGCGTCGACCGCTGCCGTGCCGATGCTGCCGGCGTGCAACAGTAGTCAGCCAGCCAACCCGGCCACCCCCATGAGTACCGATACCGACGCGCTCGCGCTGCTGGATCAGATTGGTGAGAATTACCTGCGGTTCGCACCGGAAAGCGCCACCTCGCTCGGCGTCGACACCGGTGCGCGGGCCGCGCTGCGATCGCAGCTCACCGACCGGTCGCCCGACGGCGTGCGGAAGATTGCCGACCAGGTGCGGCAGGATCTCGACAAGGCTAAGGCATTCAACACCGAAGGCCTGTCCGACGCAGTCAGGACCAGCATTGAAGTGGTCCGCAGTGCGTACGGGCTCGCCAGCGAAGGCTTCGCGCTGCCGTATGGCGACATCACCGTCGGCAGTTGGCGTAACACGCCGTATGTGGTGATTCAGAACGTCGGCGCCTATCTCGACATTCCCCGTTACCTCGACAGCGATCACCCCATCGAGACGTCGGCGGATGCCGAGGCGTATCTATCGCGCCTGCAGTCCTATGCGAAGCAGCTCGACGGCGAGCGCGGCCGCGTCGAAGCGGCGCGCGGCAAGGGGCTGATCCCGCCGGCGTTCCTGATCGACAAGGCGCTGGCGCAAATGCGGCTGTCCGCAAAGAACACGCACCAGGGCGGCGGGCTGGTGGAGTCGATCGAGCGCCGCACCAGGGCGAAGGGCATTGCCGGCGACTGGGCCGCGCGCGCCCGCGCCATCACTGCCGGGGAAATCGCACCGGCGATCGATCGGCAGATCGCCGAGCTTGAAACGCAGCGGAAGACCGCGACGGATGATGCCGGCATGTCGACCCGTCCCGGCGGCGAAGACTTCTATCGCTGGGCGCTGAAGGCGTCGACCACGACGTCAATGACGCCGGATGAGATTCACGAGATGGGGCAGCGCGAGCTGAAAGAGCTGCACGCGCAGATGGACACCATCCTGAAGAGCATTGGTCTGACCACCGGCAGCGTGGGCGAGCGCATGAACGCGCTGGCGAAGGACCAGCGCTACCAGTTCTCCGAGGGCGACCAGGGCAGGGCGGAGATTCTGGCATTCATCCAGGATCGGCTGACGTGGGTGCGCGCGCAGATGCCGCGCGCCTTCAACACGCTGGTCAATCCGAACATGGAGGTCAAGCGCCTGCCTCCCGAAGAAGAGCCCGGAGCGCCGGCCGCCTACGGCGGCGCCGGCTCGATTGACGGCAAGATTCCCGGCCGCTATTGGATCAACTTGAAGACGCCGGATCTGCACAGCAAGTACAGCCTGGCCGACCTCACCTTCCACGAATCGATTCCCGGCCACATCTGGCAGGGGGAGTACACCAGGAAATCGTCATTGATTCGGCAGTTGCTGGCGTTCAATGCCTACTCGGAAGGCTGGGCGCTGTACGCGCAGCAACTCTGCGACGAGCTCGGCGCGTACGACGCCGAACCGGTGGGGCGGCTTGGATATCTGCAGGCGATTGCCTTCCGTGCCTGCCGGCTGGTGGTCGATACCGGGCTGCACGCCAAGCGATGGACGCGCCAGCAGGGTGTGAGGTTCTTTGTCGAGGTCAACGGTTCGAACCCGGTGGAGGTGGCCAGCGAAGTCGATCGCTACTGCTCCTGGCCGGGCCAGGCGTGCGGCTACAAAGTGGGCCACAGCGAGATCAATCGCCAGCGCGAGCGCGCCCGGACCGACGCCGGGGCACGGTTCGACCTGAAGGCGTTCAACGACCACCTGCTGCTCGGCGGCAACGTGCCGCTCGACGTGCTGGCGAAGAACGTCGATGAGTACGTCCGCACGGCGAAGGGCTGACCGCTCCGATGTTCTGGAAGAGTGCGCTGGTGGCGTGCGGCGTCGCCATCACGATGGCGTGCGGCGGGAGCTCACCGACCGGGCCGACTGGCGAGCGGATTCCGCGTCTGTCTCGAACGCGATTTCTGGCCTTCGGCGACAGCATCACCGCCGGTGAAGTGACGTCGCCGGTCGGCGCCAGCGGCATTACCAGACTGGTGGTGGTGCCGTCGGCGTCGTATCCGACCGTGCTGCAGAGCCAGCTGACCTCGCAGTACTCCGCACAAGCATCGTCGATTCTCGTGAACAACCAGGGGCGCAGCGGCGAGACGATTGTTGACGGCGCCCTCCGCTTCGGCGACGTGTTCGACACCAACCGTCCAGAAGTCGTGCTCTTGCAGGAAGGCGTGAACGGACTCGGCGTCGCCGGCCCCGACGCTACCACAGCGCTGATGCGTCAGATGGTGCAGCGCGCCAGCCACGGCAGCGCCCGCGTGTTCGTGGGGTCGATGGTGCCGACGCTGCCGAATCGTCAACGCTCACAGAACCCCAACGAGCTGGTGGCCTACAACGATCGGCTGCGGACGATGTGCGTCGAGGAAGGCGTGACCTACGTCGATCTGTACGACCCGCTGCTGGCTGACGCAGCGACGCTGATCGGCAGCGACGGTTTGCATCCGAACGAGGCGGGGTATCGCCGTATTGCCGACCTGTTCTTCGCCTCGATTCGTGCCACGTTGGAAGAACCGTGACCTGACGAGTGGGGCGTGCGTTCGATTGCTTCCTTGCTTTAGCACGCGATCAGGCGTAACGTCTGCGCAATTCTTCCCGCGGCCCATGTCTTCAGCCGGTAGTGGTGCTGCAATTCTGGAGGGACGGTATGCGGCTCGAGCGAACGCTTCTCGGCACAGTTGTTCTGGGAGTGTGCCTGACCACGGCTGGGCTCGCTGCTGCGCAGTCTGCGCAGGGCGGCATGCGCGGTGCCGTCAGAGACGCGCAGGGGGTGATTCCCGGCGTCACCGTGACCCTCACCAACGACGGCACAGGGGTGTCGCGCGACACCGTGTCGAACGCGTCGGGTGAGTATTCATTCCCCGCCCTGGATCCGTCGACGTATTCCATCAAGGCCGGCGTCCAGGGATTCAAGACCTTCGAGCGGCGCGGCATCCGCATTGGCGCGCAGCAGTTCGTGACGCTCGACATCACGCTCGAGGTCGGCACGGTTGCCGAGACGATCACCGTGACGGCCGACGCGCCGCTGATTGAGACGTCCAACGCCTCGCACGCGGAAGTGCTCGACAGCAAGACGCTCGAGGCGCTGCCCAGCGTCGGCCGCAACGTCTTCCTGATGGCGGTCACCGTGCCGACGGTGCAAAGCAGCGGCGACACGCACTGGAACCGTATGCAGGATCAGTCCGGCGCCTCGACGCTGTCGGTCGGTGGCGGCGGCGTGCGCGCCAACAACTACCTGCTCGACGGGTTCCCGATTACCGACCTGGCGAATCGCGCATCGACGAACCCCAGCCCTGAAATGGTCGAAGACATTCGCGTGCAGGTGCACACCTACGACTCTGAGATGGGCCGCACCGGCGGCGGCGTGTTCAATACCGCGGCCAAGTCGGGCAGCAACCAGTTCCGCGGCTCGGTCTACTACCTCACGCGGCCCAGCGCGCTGATTGGCGGCAGCTTCTTCAACGAGATCCGCGGCCTGCCGACCAACAATCAGTTCTGGCGCTCAGGCGGCGGCGGCTTGGGCGGCCCGATTTTCCGCAACCGGACGTTCTTCTACCTGGCCGGCGAAGGCTACCAGGACGGCCAGGCGCAGCAGACCAACCTGCACGTGCCGACGGCGGCCATGCGGCGCGGCGACTTCAGCAACTTCCGCACCGCGGCAGGGCAGATGATTCCCATCTACGATCCGCTGACCACCGATGCGGCGGGCAATCGCCAGCCGTTTCCGGGCAACATCATCCCGGCCAATCGCATCAACCCGACCGGCCAGGCGCTGCTGGGCGCGCTGCCGCTGCCCACCCTGCACGCGGATTACGACGACAACAGTCCGAATCTGCCGGCGCAGAACGTCATCGAATCGACCGCGCGACAGACGTCGTTGAAGCTCGACCATCACTTCTCGCCGAGCATCTCGCTCAACGGCACGTACCTGAACCAGAGCACCTTCGAGCCCGACGCCAACTATTTCCCGGACGCGCCCTATGCCGCCGCCGCGTTCCACCTGCAGCGCGACGTGCATGTCTTCGTGCTGAACAACACCTACATCCTCGGACCATCGACGGTGGCCACGTTGCGCGCCGGCATGAACACGTTCAGCGACGACAATGTGCTGCCGTTTCCGTTCGACATGCGATCGGTGTCTGGCATCAGTCCCGCGTTCGCGAACTCGCTGGTCGTGCAGAAGTTCCCGGCATTGACGCTGACCGGCTACCCGGGCACCGGCAACAGCGGTTTGTCGGACACCAACTACTATTCGTGGGGCGTGAACGGTGCCATTACCCGCCTGGCTGGTTCGCACAGCCTCAAGACCGGCGCCGACTACCGCGTCATTGGCGTCGACTCGCTGGCCAACGGCCAGTCGGCGGGCAGCTACGCGTTCAACGGCGTGATGACCCGCGGCACGTCGAGCGCGGCCAATGTCAATGCCATCGCCGACCTGCTGCTCGGCTACCCGTCGTCCGGCACGCTGACCCTGGCGAGCCGTTTCGATCAGTCGGTGAAGTATTACGCCTGGTTCGTCCAGGACGATTGGCGCGTCAGCGATCGCCTGACCGTCAATGCCGGCGTTCGCCTCGAGCATGAAACCGGCCTGGCGGAGAAGAACAACCAGTTGGTGGTCGGCTTCGATCGCAACCTGGTCAGTCCGATCAGCGTGACGATTCCCGCCGACCCGGTGGCCGGCACCGCAGCGCGGCAGGTGATGGGCGGCCTGATGTTCGCGGGCGTGAACGGCAACAAGACCCAGACCGGCAACGTTCCGGCCGTCAAGATGTCGCCACGCTTCGGCATGGCGTACACGCTCAACGACAAGACCGTGGTTCGCGCCGGCTATGGCTTGTTCTGGGGGCCGTGGCAGTCGGGCGTCCAGGGCACGCCCGGGTATTCACAGACCACCACGCTGCAGCAGGACACCCTCAGGCCGTTCACATCGATCAACAATCCGTTTCCGAACGGGTTGACGCCGATTACCGGCAATGCGCTCGGCCCGCTGACCGGCGTCAGCAGCGCCATCACCTTCATAGATCCCGACCGCGACGCGCCGCGAGTGCATCAATACTCGGTTGACCTGCAGCGTCAGCTGCCAGGCGAGATCGGCATCGGCGTCACCTACATGGGTTCGCTCGGCCGGCACTTGACCTGGGGCGGGACCGGGGCGGGCGCCGTCAACATCAACCAGGTCGATCCGCGCTACCTGTCATTGGGCACGCGTCTGCTCGATCAGGTCCCGAATCCGTTCTTTGGCAACGCCGCCGCCGGCAGTTTCGCCACCCGGACGACGCTGGCGCGCAACCAGTTGCTGCGGCCGTTTCCGCAGTTCGACAGCGTCAACATGACGTACAGCACGCTCGCCAAGTCCCGATACGATGCCGGCGTCGTTTCGGTGACCAAGCGGGCGACCGGCTGGTGGGGCGGCCGGTTCAGTTACACCTATAGCCGGCTGAGCGACAACCAGTTCGGCCAGGGCAACTACTACACCGGGGCCCCGGGCATTCTCAACCACTACACCGCCGTGCCGTGGTCGGACTATTTCAACCCCGACGCGGAGTACGGCCGTTCGCTGCTCGACTCGCCGCACAAGCTGGCCCTGAGCCCAATCCTTCGCCTGCCGTTTGGCCGAGGGCAGCGGTGGCTGGACAAAGGTGTCGGCAACCTGCTGGCCGGCGGCTGGACGGTGTCATTCGTGATCCAGTTGCAGAGCGGCTTCCCGATTGGCGTCAGCCAGAACACCAACAATACCAACCTGCTCGGCGCCGGTCAGCGTCCCAATCTCGTCAGCGGCGTCGCCCCCCTTGTCGGCGGCAGCATCACGGAGCGGCTGAGGGCCAATCCATCCGACGACGGCTACCTGAATCAGGCCGCGTTCACGCTCGCCCCTCCGGGCATGTTTGGCAACGCGCCGCGCCTGCTCGACGGGGTCTATTCGCCCTGGCGTAATTCCACCGACGTGGCGCTCAGCAAGGACGTGGGCCTGGGTGGCAACCGCCGCGTGACGGTCCGGCTCGACGTCATCAACCTGTTCAACAATCCCTGGTATGCGGCGTTGGGCAGCGTCGCGCACGGGAACGCGAATTTCGGCCGTGTCACCGCGCAGGCCAATTACTCACGTACCATGCAGGTCACGGGGAGACTGAGCTTCTAAATTTGGGTGATGGACGACTCCTTGATGTTGGGCGAACGAGCAATAGCCGAATAATCCGGCGATTGGCAATTGACCGATCGCCCAACAGTCAAGGAATCAAGGACTTACCCAATCGTCAATCCTGACCAGGCCACCGGCCCGGCGTGTACGGCACCCCGGCCGCTTCCAGCGTCTGTTCGAACTTCCTGATCTCCACCTCAAGACCGCGGAGATCCTTGATGACTGCCGCGAGATCCTCGCTGCCGATCGTGTAGCTGCGCTGCTGCGTGCCGGTCGGCGCTCCGCTCAGGCCGCGCGCGCCCTGGACCGCGGTGTTGACGCGATCCTGGAGGCTGGTCGGATCGCCTGACTCCAGGCCGCGCAGCGTTTCATCGCCACGCATGCGCCGCAGGATGGCCAGCACGCGGGTATCGAAGCGGCGCGCCTCGTCGAGCAGCTTGATGTCGGCGGGCGAGTCCACCAGCGCCCGCAGAATCGCCTGGGTGCGGGTGCGCATCGAGTTGGCGGCTTCGAGCGTGCCGGTGAACTGGCGCTGCAGCCGGTCCACGTTCTGCTGGTAGTCCGTGTTCTGGGTGCGTTGCTGCGGGGTCAGCGTCACGCCGGGATCCGCGATCACGGTGAGCGTTTGTGCCTCGCCGAGCGCGACGACGTTGCCGTCGATGCGGCGCGACAGGGCGACGCGATACGTCCCCGGGGGCACGAAGCTGCCGCCGCCGGTGTTGCCCTGGAAGATCGGCGGATCCTGATCCTGGCCGCCACCGCCGCCGAAGCCGCCGCCGCCCGTGGTCGGGGCCGAGCCGCGCAGGTTCCAGACGTAGCGATGCAGGCCGCGGCCACCGGGTACCGTCAGGCGGCGCACCACGCGGCCCCCCGCGTCGGTGATCGTCATGAAGGTCTGCGGCGCTTCCTCGTCCGCTTCAGCCGTCAACTCGGCCGGTGTCGGGTAGCGGGGCGATGCGTTCTTCGCGGTCGCCGCACGATCCTGGTCCTGCCGGCGCTGGCGCAGCGAGCGCGGCGCATCCTTGATCCAGTAGGTGATCATGGCGCCGAAGTAGCGGTTCTCCGACATCCACAAATTCTCGCCCTGCGAGCCGCGCGACTTGCCCTGCTCGGGCACTTCGACCACCGCCGTCTTGGTGGGGAAGACGTGGCCGTCGCGATCGAAGGTGCCCTGCGACACCTGGCGGAGCGGTGAGTAATCGTCCAGCACGTAGAAGCCGCGGCCGAAGGTGGCCAGCACCAGATCGTTCTCGCGCTCCTGGATTGCGAGGTCGCGAACCGGGATGGTCGGCAGGTTGTTGCGGAGGCGAATCCACTTCTTGCCGCCGTCCACGGTGAAGTGCAGGCCGTGTTCGGTACCGACGAACAGCAGGTTCGGATTGACGTGATCCTCGGCAAACGACAGCACCGGTGATGTGGCGGGCAGGTCGCTGGAGATCGATTCCCATGAGCCGCCGCGGTTGGTGCTCTTGTAGATATAGGGCTTGAAGTCGCCGTTCTTGGTGTTCTCGTAGAGCGAGTACATCACCTGCTCGTCGTGCTTCGAGGTGGCGACTTCCTGCACGTAGACGCCGTAGTTGCCGTAGTCGGGCAGGCCGGGCGGACGCTCGCTGCGCCGCCAGTTGGCGCCGCCGTCGATCGACACCTGCGTCAGGCCGTCGTCGGTGCCGACGATCATCACGCCTTCGCGGCGCCGCGATTCGGCGACGGTGGAAATGTTGCCCCACGTGGCGGTGGACTGGTGCTGCGCAATCGCTTCCGGCGACCAGATGCGGCCCATCACCGGCAGCGTGTTGCGGTCGGTCTGGCGCGTGAGGTCGGGGCTGATCGGCTTCCAGCTGCTGCCGCGATCGTCGCTGCGGAACAACCGGCTGGCGCCGAAGTACAGCCGCGACGGGCTGTGCGCGCTGATGATGAACGGCGACTCCCAGTTGAAGCGCAGCGGCGCTTCACCGCGATCTTCCGACGGGCGAATGCTGACGCGCTCGCTGGTCCGCTTGTCGAGCCGCACGATGCCGCCGTACTGCGACTCGGCATACACGATGTTGGGATCGGTGGGGTCGATGCGGACCACGAAGCCGTCGCCGCCGGTGACGACGAACCAGTCGTTGTTGGTCGAGCCGTTCGGGCCCTTCGAGCGCGACGGCCCGCCGAGCGTGCTGTTGTCCTGGGTGCCGCCGTAAATGTTGTAGATCGGCGAGCTGTTGTCGACTTCCACGTTGTAGAACTGCGTCACCGACAGGTTGGAGAAGTGCCGCCACAACCGGCCGCCATCCCACGATTCGTAGAGGCCGCCGTCGCTGCCTTCGATCAGGTGGTTGGTGTTGTCCGGATCGATCCAGATGACGTGGTTGTCGACGTGCTTGTTGCGCTCGCCGACCTGGCGGAAGTTGCGCCCGCCGTCGTCTGACACGAAGCTCTGCACCGACGGCACGTAAATGCGATCCGCATCTTTCGGGTCGGGATGGATGTTCTCGTAGTACATCGGCTGCGCCTGCACGTTGGCGCGGCGCTCCCACGATTCGCCGGCGTCGTTCGAGACATACATCGCCACTGGACTGTCCGCCGACTCTACCTTGGCGTAAACCAGGCCGGTACGTGCCGGGGAGAAGGCCGGGACAATGCGGCCGAGATCGCCGCCCGGCAGGCCGGTGCGGATGCGGCGCCACGTGGCGCCGCCGTCGGTCGACTTGTGCAGTCCGCTCTCGGGTCCGCCATGAATCAGCGTCCACGTGTGGCGCCGGCGCTGGTGCGCCGTGGCGAGCAGCACGTCCGGATTCGTCGGATCCATGATCACGTCGCTGATGCCGGTGTGCTCGCTGATGTTGAGGATCTTGTTCCAGGTGGCGCCGCCGTCGGTCGTCTTGTAGAGGCCGCGGTCGCCGCCGGCGCTCCACAGCGGACCGTACGCGGCGACATAGACGACCTTCGAGTCGCGCGGATCGATCACAATGCGGCCGATGTGCTCCGAGGCACGCAGACCCAGGTTCCGCCACGAGCGTCCGCCGTCGTCGCTGCGGTAGAGGCCATCACCCCAACCGACGCTCCGCTGGTTGTTGGCTTCGCCGGTGCCCACCCACACGGTGTTGGGGTTCTTCGGATCGATCACCACGTGGCCGATCGAATACGACCCCTCGTTCTGAAACACCGGCGTGAAGGTCGTGCCGGCGTTGGTGGTTTTCCACACGCCGCCGGACGATACGCTGATGTACCAGGTCTGCTTGTCCGCAGGATGCACCGCGACGACGTTGATGCGGCCGGACATCAGGGCCGGGCCCACGGCGCGAAAACGGAAGTTGTTGAAAGTGCCGGCCGCCCAGGGATCGGCGGCGCCCTGCGCCGTTGCGCCCTGAGCGAAGAGCACTCGATTGATCGAGTGCTCAAAGTCGAAGGGACCCCAGGCAGCAGCCGTAATGGCAAGAGCAAAGACAAGCGTGAGTTTCTTCATGCGGTCACCGATTATAGTTGGACCGCCGGCGCCGCTGCAGCACAACCCCGGGGGCGTGGTTACTTTGCCAGGCCCGTCATCAGCACCTTGGCCATCTCCCAGATCAGTCCCTCGCCGGCGTTGTCGGGCGAGTAGTCCACAGCCGGCATGTCGTCGACGGTAATCGCCATCGCGATGCGGCCGCCTGGCGTATAGGCGATGCCCACGTCGCTGCGCAGCGCGTCGAGCGCGCCCGACTTGCTCGCCACTTCGGTGCCCGCGCCGGCCCGGCGGCCGATGCCGGTCTTGTACTGCTGCCGTTTCAGCATGCCGATGACATCCATCGACGCGGCGGCGCTCACCACCTTGCCCTGCTCGAGCCGTTCGAGGAGGGTGACCATCTCGCGAGGCGTCGACGAGCCGATGCCGAAGCGCTGGTTCCCGGGCAGTCGCCCGGCTCGGCTCCAGCCCTCGGCCGGCTTGAGGGCGGTGCCGTCGCCGCGGATCTTGCGCATCGAGCGCGTCGCGGGGAGTCCGAGCGAGTCCATGAAATCGTTCACCGCGTCGGGCGTAATGCGATCGAGCACGAGGTTGGTGGCTGTGTTGTCGCTGACGACGATCATCAGCGTCGCGACGTCGCGCATCGGCAGCGTCGTCCCCACCGATAGTTCACCCATCACGCCCGAACCCGAGACCTTGTCCTCGGCGCGCAGCGTCACCGGCGTCGTCCAGCTGAGGCGCCCGTCGGCCACCAGCGCCTCGAGCGCGCAGAGGATCGGCAGCTTGATGGTGCTGGCCGTCCGCACCTTCGCGTCTGCGTTCAAGGCGAAGTCGCGGCCGCTGTCCAGGTTCTTCGCGTAGATCGAGACGGTGCCTTTGAAGTCCTTCGTCAGCGCGGCGATGCGATCCGCCAGCGGATCGGCGGCGGCGACACGCGGCACTGTCACCAGCAGCACGATGGCGACGGCTCGCGCGAGGTTGAGCGTGCGGGACACAGGCACTGTCTGACTGAGACCGTGCCCGGAGACACGGTGCCGCGGGCTCGGGTCCGGAATGCAGGAAGCGTCCGCCATGTGACGTGGAGTATAGCTGCGCTATTCTGTAGCGCATGAAGCTGTTGATCGCGATGCTCCTGTTGACGGTCTTGAGCGCCGGCGCCCCGTCCGCGCAGACCGCGCCCACGCGCCCGCCACAGGCGATGCAGGCCAACATCACGTGGCTCTACTACAAGGACCTGCCCGCGGCCATGCGGTTCTACGAGGACATGCTGGGCCTACTGCTCGTGGTCGACCAGGGCTGGGCCAAGGTCTACCAGGTCTCGGGCTCAGGCTTCGTGGGGCTGGTGGACGAAACGCGCGGCATGCACAGGGCGTCGGATACCAAGCCCGTGGCGGTGGCGTTTGTCACCGAGCAGGTGGATGCCTGGCACGCGTGGCTGGTCTCGAAGGGCGTGAAGATGCGGAGCGAACTTCGCGACTCGAAGAGCCTGCCGATTCGCGGCTTCACGGCGTTCGACCCCGAAGGCTACACGCTCGAGTTCGAAACGTTCCGCGACCACCCGCAGAACGCGACCATGCGTGCGCTGCTCAAGAGGTAGGCGCGGGATGACCACGACCCGAATCGCCCTGGCGGCGATCTGCGCGCTGAGCGCCGCCTGCGCTCCTGCCGTCGAGCCGGCCGCTACCCGACGCTGCGCCTGCTGAGCGAGCGCGTCCCCGATTACCCGGTGGTCCTCGATAGCCTGCACGGGTTTGCGGTGTGGGGCAACCGGCTGGCGTTCGAGTCGCTCGACGCGGCCGGCGAGTTGCCCATCCGCGTCTACGCCATGCTGTCGGCGCGCGATGCGGTGCTCAGCCGCGCGTGGCAGCAGAAGGGGCCGCGCCGCCGACATCACCGTGATGGACATCGATCCGCTGGTCACCGGAGCCACCAGGCCGGAAGACCTGTTGAAAGGACGGATTCGCCTCACCATGGTGTCAGGCCGGATCGTGCACGAGGCGCCGTCGGAGGGCGGATGCCAGGGAGCCGCGTGGGTCTAGATCAGCGCTCCCGCTACTTGCGCCACCACTGACTGAGCGGCGATCACCGGCCGGGCCGTCCACTTTGCCATCGCCCGCCGCGCATCGGCGGCGTGGCCCATGCAATCAATCACGATGAGGTCGGTGCCGGTGTCGCGCAACTCGTCGGCGGCGCGCGCCATTTCGTCGTCTCGCGACGGCGATGCCCATGTGACCACCGGGGAGAAGCCGTCGTCGCGCCACTTCCGATCGGCGAACGGTACTTGCGCGCGGTTGGGGGTGACAATGCCGACGCGGCGCGTGCGGCTGATCGCACCTGCCACGGCAGGAACGATGCGGCCTGGCAGCAACACGGGAACCGGACACGGCACGTCGGGGAATGCGCCCGCGCACGCCACCACCACCAGCGCGGCGCCATCGGCGGCCAGCCTGCGCGCGGCGGCGACGACTTTCGGGGCCAGCCTCGCCAGCGGCACTTCGATGTGCGTGCCACCCGCCAGCCGCACGAGGAGGGGATACTCGAGGTCCGGGCGCCCGAGGACCTGCAGGGCGGCAAGGTCGTCGGAGGACATGCCATCGAGCGCCCCGGCCACGCGAATCGCCGCGTGTGGGGCCGCGGCGCCAAACGCGTCCGCCAGGTCCGGGCGCGGTGTCTGCCCGATGGACACGACGCCGAGGATGGGCGTCATGCCGGCCTCACGAGGCGGCCATGGCCGGCCGGTCCGGTGATCTCGCCTTCGTGAAACACGCGCACGCCGCGCACGAACGTCGAGACCACCCGGCCGCGCATGTTGTATCCATCGTAGATGGCCATGTTGGCGCGTGACTTCGTCACGGCCTGGCCGCTGTCGTAGGTCCAGGCCGCGTCCAGATCCACGAGCGTCAGGTCGGCATCGGCGCCCACGTCGATGCGACCCTTGTGCGCGAGGCCGAAGATCCGGGCCGCCTGCGTCGAGCACAACTCCACCATGCGCGGCAGCGACAGCCTGCCGTCGGCCACGGCCGTGAGCATCAGTGGCGCCATCACTTCGAGCCCGCACAATCCCGGCGGCGCCTTGAAGATGTCGTCGGCGGCGGCCGCCTTCTCGTGCGCGAGGAACGGCGAATGGTCGGTGCCGATGTAGTGGATCTGCCCAGCGTCGAGCGCGCGCCACAGCGCCCGCACGCCCTCGGCCGATCGCAGCGGCGGGTTGCACTTGGCGAACGGACCAATGCGTTCGAGGGCCTCGTCCGTGAAGCAGAGATACGGCGGGCAGGTCTCCACGGTTGCGTCGAGGCCGCGCGCCCGTGCCTCGGCCACCAGCTGCGCGGAGGGGGCGCTCGAGCAATGCACCACGCCCACCGGACCGCCCGACTCGGCGGCCAGCGCCAGCACCATCGCCACCGACACCTCTTCGACAATCGGCGGCCGGCTGTCGGCGTGCGCCCGGCCGCGGCAACGGCCCTCCGCCGCCAGCGAGGCCTGCAGCGACTGAAACATCGGCGTGTCCTCGCAGTGGAAACAGTGGCGCAGGCGCGTCGCCGCCACGGCAGCCATCACATCCCGCAGCGCCGCATGGTCGGTGCACCACAGGCCAAAGAACTCGTCGAGTCGGGTGGGCGGTGGCGGTTGCAGGAAGGTCTTGAAGGCCACGACGCCGGCCTCGGCCTGCGCGGCAATGTCGTGGAGGTTTTCGTGGCCGGCGCCACCGTAGAGCGCGAAGTCGATGTGTGCCTGGGGTGTCATGGCCGCGACGCGCCGCCGCACGCCGTCGCCGCTGTTGGCGGGCACTTTCGCGATGGGCATCTCGAAGAGCGTCGTGATGCCGCCTGCCGCCGCCGCGGCCGTGCCCGACCGGAAGTCCTCGCGCTCTGCCACGCCGGGGTGGCGCGTGTGTACGTGCGTGTCGATGAGGCCAGGCAGGGCGTGCAGGCCGGTGGCGTCGACAATGGCGGCTGCGGGCGGCCGGGCCCCGGGTTCCAGGATCGCGGCAATGCGGCCCTCGCCCAGCGCCAGCGTGGCGTGGCCCGCGGTGGGGCCGGAGACGACACGCGCACCAGTGATCAACAGGTCAAACGGCTTGGACATGTCGCTTTTACCCACTCCTCGCAGGCGTCACGATACCTTACGATGGGCACCATCACCTTGCCGAGGTCACAATATGAAGGCCATGAATCGACGTGGATTTGTCGGGTCGTTTGGTGCCGCCATCGGAGGGGCGTGCCTGCCGTACGTCCCGGCGTTGGCCGCGACGAATATCGAGCCCGATCGCGTGGTGCACACGTCGGGTGATGGCATTGGCATCACGCCACGAGACTACGCGTCGCTGCTGAACACGCTGTGCCAGGGCAAGGATGTCCGGGACGACAGCTACCTGCTCGGTGGCGAGGTCGAAGAGTTCGAGAAGCACTGGGCGAAGCTGCTCGGCAAGGAGACGGCGGTCTTCATGCCGTCGGGCACGCTCGCAAACCAGCTCGCCCTGCGTGCCCTGGCGGGGCCCAGACGGCGGGTCATCGTGCCCGAGCTGAGCCACGTCTACAACGACACCGGCGATGCGTGTCAAACGCTGTCCGGTCTGACATTGATGCCGCTGGGCGCCGGCAAGGCGACATTCACGCTTGCAGACGTTGACGCCGTGGTCACGCGAACCGCCGGTGGCCGGGTGGCCACCGACGTCGGTGCGTTGTTGATCGAGAGCCCGATTCGCCGGCTATCGGGCCAGATGTTCGACTGGGAAGAAGCACAGCGCGTGACCGCCTTCGCCAAGAGCAAGGGGATCAAGACGCATCTCGATGGCGCACGGCTGTTCATCGCGTCCGCGTACACCGGCATCTCGCCGGCGCAGTACTCGGCGCCGTTCGACACGGTCTACGTGTCGTTGTGGAAGTACTTCAACTGCGGCATCGGCGCGATCCTCGCGGGCCCGAAAAGCGTGCTCGACGGCATGTTTCACGTGCGCCGCATGTTCGGCGGCAACCTCGCCGTTGGCTGGAATGCCGCGCTGGTCTGCCGTCACTTCATGGAAGGCTTCGAAGGCCGGCTGAAGGCGGCCGTGCAGACCTCAGAGGCGTTCTACTCGGCGATTGCGAAGCATCCCAAGATTGGCATCGAGCGGATTCCGAACGGCACCAATCTCACGCGCGTGACGTTCAAGGGGGTGAGTCCCGCCGAGGTGGGCAAGCGACTCGCCGAGCGCGGCATCGCCATGTCTGGTCCCGCGCAGCCGGGCACGACCACGTTCGGCGTGAACGAGACGTGGAGCCGGATGAGCGCCGCTCAGTTGGTGGAGGCGTTCGAGCGGTCGCTCTAGCAAGGGACGCTGGCGAGCAGCACCGGTGCCGGCACTGCTCGCCTGCCCGTCTCAGCCTGCGAGCGGCGTGGACACGCCGAATTTGAAGCCGTCGATATCCCTGAACTGGAACATCCGGACGCCCCATGGGCGGTCCGCGGGCTGGTCGGTCAGCGTGCCGCCCGCGGCGACAATGCGCGCCGCCGTCGCGTCAACCTCCGCCAGGGTCGCGACGTTGATCTGCAGGTAGAACCCCTGACCCTTGATGCGATCCCACCCCAGCTTGCCGTCGTCCTGGTTGAGGACGATCCGGCAGTTGCCGGCGACGACCACGACAGTGGTCACCTTGCCATCGGTCTCGTAGGTCGCGGCTACGCCGAAGCCGATGGCGTCTCGATAGAAGCGAACTGATGCGTCCAAATCCTTACAGGTGAGCGAGCAGCTCAGGTGAGTCGCGTTGATCACCGCACCGGTCTGAGTCATTATGCCTTCTCTCAATGTGATGGGCCGAACCATGAGTGTCCGGCTCGACCATCTTATCGCCGTCTGGTGCCATGGCGCGCGGGGACTAGGAATTAGGAATTAGGGATCCGTCGCGCCGACCACTCGGGATTCGATTTGCAGTACGCGCGCCGACGGAATCAGCAACTGGCCTACGCGACTCCGGAAGAAGGGGACAGAAGCGTCAGCGCGGCGGGTGGCGAGCGTCTTCAATACGACGGAATTTCAGCACACCGCGCGGGAAGACTCTGGGCGAAATCTTCCAGTAGCGGGCGCAGTGGCGCACGAATCGGTCGAAGTCTGCCTGGGCCGACGAACGCACCGGCGCCCGGTTCATTTCCTCGATCGACCGAAACTTCTGAACGGTCACCTTATTCGTCCTCGTCTGTCAGATTGAAGCGCTCGCGCAGCGCCGCGGCATCCTGATGATCCTTGGCACGCACGGTGTTCTTCTTGAGCCGGTAGAGAGCCGCGGGTGTCGCGACCTGCACCAGAACCCCCTCGACGGTTTTGGTCTCAACTTCCACGGTGTCGAAAGTGGCGGCGTCGCCGAGGCGTGTCAGGATATCGAAGTAGAGATCGCCACTTGGCGGATAGTAGCGGACGGCCGGGTAGTCGCCCAGGAGATCCACCGCCGAAATGTCGTCGATCAGCGGGTCGCCGGCATACGCTGCCTTCAGCGCGGCGCGCAAGCGCTCGACATTGTCGGCCGTCGCCCGGATGAACAGATCAATGTCCTCGGTTGCCCTGACCACCCCGTGAAAGCCCATCGCCGTGGCGCCGATGAGGACGTAGTCGAGACCTGATTCCTCGAAGGCTCGAAGCACGCAGAGGATCTCGTCCCGGTCCACTCGCCAAGCATAGCGTCTGGCGGGCAGCCGATCCACCTTGACCAGTGCGGCGTCGTGATGGCTGTCCTCAACGTCTTGCGCGGCTTCGAATAGCTGGAGAACGACGGGGCGGGCCGGTTCCATCCGGGCCTTGGCAGTCTGAATGCCGTTCCAGCCTACAATGCCACCAGCATGAAAAAGCTCATTGTGCTTGCCATCCTCGTTGCGGGTGCCGTCGGAATGCACGCCAGCGGGACTCCGACGCGCTTGTTGCGGACGCCATCGATCAGCGCCACCCACGTCGCCTTCGCCTACGCGAACAACATCTGGGTGGTTGACCGCAAGGGCGGCAATGCGAGACGCCTGACCAGCTTTCAGGGGCAGTCCACGAATCCCAAGCTCTCGCCCGACGGCACGCAGGTCGCCTTCAGCGCCGACTACGCCGGCAACACCGACGTGTATGTCGTGCCCGTGACTGGCGGAGAGCCGGTACGGCTCACGTGGCATGCCGGTGCGGACACCGTGCAGGGCTGGACGCACGACGGCACGAGGATCCTGTTCGCGTCTGGACGGCAGACGGCCGCGCCGAGCGCGGCGCCGCGGTTCTGGACCGTGCCGGCGAAGGGCGGCGTGGCCGAACCGCTGCCGCTGCCGCGCGCCTATCAGGGAAAGCTGTCTCCCGATGGCCGGCGCGTCGCCTACCGCATGAATACGTCGTGGGATGACGAGCGCCGCAACTATCGCGGCGGCCAGAATCGTCCGATCTGGATCGTCGATCTGACGACGTTCGATCTGGTCTCGCCGGCCTGGACCGATTCAAAGGACGTGGATCCCGCCTGGCTCGGCGACACGGTCTACTTCATCTCCGATCGCGACGGCATTGCCAACGTCTGGTCGTACGACACTACGACCAAGGCCCTGACGCAGCGCACCAAGTTCATCGACTACGACGTGAAGTCGCTCGACGCCGGCGGCGGGGCGGTGGTGTTCGAGCAGGCGGGCTACCTGCACGTGCTCGATCCGAAGAGCAACAAGGCCGACCAGTTGGCGATCACCGCGACGGGCGACTTCCCGTGGATGATGTCGCGGTTCGAAGACGTCACGTCCCGGATCAGCAACATCAGCCTGTCGCCGACCGGCAAGCGCGTGCTGGCGGAAGCGCGCGGCGAGATCTTTACGATTCCCGAAGACAAAGGCGACGTGCGCAACATCACCAACTCGAGCGCGTCGGCCGAGCGGCAGCCGGCCTGGTCGCCCGATGGCAAGTGGATTTCGTATTTCAGCGACCAGTCCGGTGAATACAAGCTGGTGATTGAGTCGCAGGACGGCGTCGGCACGCCGCGCGCGATCGCGTTTCAACGGGCCGCGTTCTACTACACGCCGGTCTGGTCGCCCGACTCGACGAAGCTGCTCTACACCGACACCCATCTCAACGTATGGGTCATGGATGTGGCAACCGGCCAGGCCAAGACCGTCGGCAGCGACCCGTGGATGGTGCCGCAGCGCACGCTGGCGCCGTCGTGGAGCCCGGACTCGAAGTGGGTGGCGTTTGCGACGCGCCTCAACACGCTCTTCCGCGCCATCGTCGTCGCGAACGTCGACACCGGCGAGCGGCGCCAGATCACCGACGGTCTGGCCGACGCCATGTATCCCGTGTGGGATGCGAGCGGCAAGTACTTGTGGTTCCTGGCCTCGACCGACTTCGGTCTGGGATCGCAGTGGCTCGATATGACATCGTACGGCCGCGACGCAACGTTCTCGCTCTACCTGGCGGTGCTCAGCAAGAGCGAGCCCAGCCCGCTGCTGCCCCAGAGCGACGAAGATCCGGGCGTCGGCGCGGCGGCAGAGCGTCCGGCTCCGAAGGCCGCGCCGGCCGTGACGATCGACTTCGATCGCCTCCAGCAGCGGATCATCACCGTGCCGAACGCCATCGTGCCGGCGCGCCGGTATGCGCAGCTGAGAGCCGGCGCTGACGGCACGGTGTTCTTCCTCGAGACGCCCAGTACGCTCGGCGCGCGCGGCAACCTGCTGCACCGTTTCCGGCTGAGCGATCGCAAGCTCGATCAGTTCACGGCCACCGTGGCGGATTTCGCGGTCAGCGCCGATGGCAAGAAGCTGGTATACCGAATGACGGCACCGCAGGGCAATCCCAACGCCGCCGCGGGGCGGCCGCAGTTGTTCCTGGTCGACGCCGACAAGGGCGTGCCGGCCGCCAACGCCGGCCGGCTCGACGTCACGTTACGGATGCACCTGGACCCGAAGGCGGAGTTCACGCAGATCTTCAACGAAGGCTGGCGCCTGCAGCGCGATTATCTCTACGTGCCGAACATGCAGGGCACCAACTGGCCGCGCATGAAAGAGATGTATGGCGCCATGCTGCCGCACGTCGCGCACCGGGCCGACCTGAACTACCTGCTCGACAACATGGGCGCCGAGATCGCCGTCGGCCATTCGTACGTGCGCGGCGGTGCCATGCCGGAGGTGCCGACCAACCCTGGCGGGCTGCTCGGCGCGGATTTCACGATCGAGAACGGCCGCTACAAGATTGCCAAGATCTACGACGGCGAGAGCTGGAACCCCGAGCTGCGGGCACCCCTGGCCGGCCCCGGCATCAACGTGTCGGTCGGCGACTTCATCCTGGCGATCGACGGCATCGCCCTGGCGGCGCCGGACAGCATTTATCGCCTGCTCGATGGCACCGCCAACCGGCAGATCGTGCTGACGCTGAACACCACGCCCGGCACGCAGGGAGCGCGCCAGGTCACGGTCATGCCGGTCGGCAACGATCAGAACCTGCGGACGCGCGCCTGGGTCGAGGAGAACCGGCGCTACGTCGATCAGCGATCGAAGGGCCAACTCGCCTACGTTTACGTGCCGAACACCGGGCAGGGCGGCTTCGACAGCTTCAACCGCTACTATTTCGCGCAGCAGGACAAGGCCGGCGCGGTGATCGATGAGCGCTACAACGGCGGTGGCTCCGCCGCCGACTACATCATTGACGTGCTGCAACGCGACTTCGACGGCTACTTCAACAACGTCGCCGGCGATCGTCGTCCGTTCACGAGTCCGTCGGCGGGCATCTGGGGCCCGAAGGTGATGATCATCAACGAGATGGCGGGCTCGGGCGGCGACCTGATGCCGTGGATGTTCCGCTACCGCAAGATCGGTCCGCTGATCGGCAAACGCACGTGGGGCGGTCTGGTGCACACCGCAGACACGCCCGGGTTCATCGACGGCGGCTCGATGATCGCGCCGCGCGGCGGCTTCTTCACCCGCGACGGCCAATGGGCCGTCGAGAACGAAGGCACGGCGCCCGATATCGACGTCGAGAACTGGCCGAAGGACACGATCGCCGGCCGGGACATGCAGCTCGAACGCGCCGTCGATGAAGCGCTGCGGCTCCTGAAGGAGAAGCCGGTGGACCGCAGGACCACCGAGCCGCCGCCGCCGACGTGGGGAAAACGGCCCCAATAGATTGACGATTGGGTGATTGTTTGATTCCTTGATTGTTGGGTGATTCGGCGATTGTCAATCGCCAAATTATTTGGCCATTGCTCAATCGGCAATCACCCAACAATCAAGGATTCAAGGAATCGCCAGATGTGATATACTCTTATTGTCTCTGCAGCTCGGTCCTCGATTTCCCGCTGGAATTCAGCCACCGCTCGGTTAACCGCTAGCTCAGATCCACTTCTCGCCGGGTTCCATGAGAACAAGGCCGGCGTGATGTTCGCGTAAATCGTCCGTCCTGTTGTGTGCGGGAACGCTCCAGGCAGTTTGCTGGGAGTCGTCTGTACATGCCGTTTGCTTCACTAGGCCTTTCGCCCTCGCTCACCACTCCGCTTGCCAGGCTCGGCTATGCCACGCCGACGCCCGTGCAGGTGAAGTCCATTCCGATCGTTCTCACCGGAGGTGACCTGCTCGCCAAAGCGCAGACCGGCACCGGGAAGACGGCCGCCTTCGGGCTGCCGATGATCGACCGCTTGCTGGTTCGGGGCGGTGCCCCGGCCGGCATGCGCAAGCCGCGCGGTCTGGTACTCGTACCGACCCGCGAGCTTGCGTTACAGGTCCACAAGTCACTCGCCACCTACGGCGTGCCGGCCAACCTGCGCGTCACGGCCATCTTCGGCGGGGTGTCCATCGTGCCGCAGAAGCGAGAGCTGGCCCGGGGCACCGACATCATCGTCGCCACCCCCGGACGCCTGCTCGATCACATCGAGCAGCGCACCATCGATCTGTCGGCCATCAGCATCCTGACGCTCGACGAGGCCGATCGCATGCTCGACATGGGCTTCCTGCCGCCGCTGCGCCGCATTCTCAAGGTGCTGCCGCGCGAGCGGCAGACGCTGCTGTTTTCGGCAACCATCTCGCCGGAGGTGGTCAAGCTCTCCGCCGACTTCACACGTGAGCCGCAGCGTGTCGACGTGTCCGAAGGCCAGACCATGGCCGTGACGGTCACGCATCGCGTGCACCCCGTCACCGATCAGCGCAAGGGAGATCTGTTGACGCACGTGCTGCAGGAGACGCCCGGCACGCAGGCCCTGGTGTTCTGCCGAACCAAGCACGGATCGAACCGGGTGGGGCAGTATCTCGAACGCGCCGGCATTGGCGCGGCCGTGATCCACGGCAACAAGAGCCAGGGCGCGCGTACCAGGGCGCTGGCCGACTTCAAGGAAGGCCGCGTCACCGTATTGGTGGCCACCGACATTGCCGCGCGCGGCCTCGACATCCCGCAACTGCCGCTGGTCGTCAATTTCGATCTGCCGCTGGTGCCCGAAGACTACATCCATCGGGCCGGGCGAACCGGACGCGCCGGCGTGGCGGGCAGGGCGGTCTCGCTGGTCTCCGCTGCCGACAAGGATTTGCTGCGCGGCATTCAGCGCCTGCTCCCGGCGCCGATCGAGCATGTGGCCATCGAGAACTTCGCCACCAGCGCGTCCTCGCAGGACGCGCTGCCCACTCCGGGCCGTCGTCACCAGGGCGGGCGCCAGAGCCGCGGCGTTGGCGGCGGACATCGCCATGGCGGCGGTGGCCATCGTCACGCACCGGGTGGACGCCCGCAGCGTGGCGGATCGTTCCGGCCACGACGGTCGGGGCCGTCGCGCCGCAGCGCCTGATTACTGCGGGGAGCCGACCCGAATGGTGCGGTTCCCGAGATCGGCCACGTAGAGCCGGCCGTCCTCGCTGATCGCGATGCCTTTCGGATTGAAGAAACGCGCGGCCGTCGAGGTGCCGTCGGTCGAGCCGTTGCGGCCGGCCGTGCCGCCGGCCGTGCTGACTTCGCCGGCCGTGGTGATGGCGCGGATGACCTGGTTATCGGTGTCCGCGACGTACGCCGTGCCGTCGCGGGCGACGGCGATGCCAGAGGGGTAGTTGAAACGCGCCGCGGCGCCACTGCCGTCGGTCGATCCAGTGCTGCCCGCGGTACCGGCCAGCGTCGTCACGACCCCCTCGGCGCTCACGCGCCGAATGGTGTGGTTGCCGTGATCGACGACAAACACCACTCCGGCTGCGTCGACGGCGATGCCATAGGGGACCCTGAACTGCGCGTTGGTGCCGCTGCCATCTGCGCTTCCCGCCGACCCCGATCGTCCGGCCAGCGTGGTCACCACACCCGCGGACGTGATCTTTCGAATCGTGTTGTTGGAGGCATCCGACACGTACACGTTGTTGTTGGCGTCGACGGTGATGCCGAACGGCTCGCCGAATCTGGCCGCCGTGCCGGTGCCGTCGGCCGTGCCGCGCGTACGTCCCGTGCCTGCCAGAGTGGTCACGACCCGTTCCGGTGTGATCTTCCTGACCGTGCTATTCAACGTGTCGGCGACATACACGTTGCCTGCGGTGTCCACCGCCACGCCACTTGGCGAGTAGAACCGTGCCGCGTCCCCCGTGCCGTCGTCGACGCCAAAGGAACCCGGCAGCCCCGCGAAGGTCGTGACCACGCCATCGGCGATCTTCCGGATGACGTGAGCCGTGGAATCGGCGACGTAGACGACGCCGTTGCTGTCGGCGGCCGTCGCAAACGGCGCATCGAATCGCGCCTCGGCGCCGAGGCCATCCGCGGTCAGCACACGGCCTGCCAGGCCCGCCAACGTCGTGACCTCCGAGCCGTTGATGGATCGAATCGTGTCGTTTTCGGTGTCGGCGACATACACCGTGCCGGCTGATGTCATGGCCAGACCGGATGGGTAGTGAAAACGGGATGCCGCGGTGGTGCCGTCCGTCGTGCCGGGTGAGTCTGCGGAGCCGGCCAGGGTCGAAATCGCGCCGGACGACGTGATGCTGCGGATGCTGTGCGAGCCGTAATCGGCGACGAGCAGCGTGCCCGCCGCAGTGAGCACCACCCCGCGCGGTTCGCTCAACCTGCCTCCCGACAGGCTCAGCGTGGTGACCGTTCCGTTCGCCGCGATGCGGCGAATCGAGCGGTTGCCGCTGTCGGCCACATACACCACGCCGGTCGCGTCCACCGCAATGCCCATGGGCCCGCGGAAGGAGGCCGCGGTGCCAACGCCATCAGCGCTGCCCGGAGCATCTGCCTGGCCCGCGAGTGTGGTCACGACGCCGGCCGGTGTAATGCGGCGAATGAGATGGTTATCGTAGTCGGCGACGTACAGCGTGCCGTTGGTGTCGATGCAGATCCCGCGGGGCTCGTCCAGCCTCGCCGCCGTCCCCGTCCCGTCTGCGGTGCCCGGGGCGCCGCCTCCGGCGAGGGTCGTCACCACCCCGGCGGCCGTGACCTTCCGGACCGCATTGTTCGACGCGTCCACCACGAACAAGTCGCCGGCCGAATCCACGGCGATGCCGAACGGCTCGTTGAATCGTGCCGCCGCGCCGGTGCCGTTGGTCGAGCCCTCCGTGCCCGCGGTGCCGGCCAGTGTCGTGACGGTGCCCGTGCTGGTGACCTTGCGGATGGTGTTGTTCTTGGTGTCCGCGACGTAGAGGGTGCCGTCGGTATCCACGGCGACGCCGCGCGGCGCGTCGAACTGCGCGGCGCTTCCAGCACCGTCCTGGCTCGTCACGACCGTGCCAGTCGAGCCAGCGGCCGTCGTGAACGCAAAGGTGCTGACGAAAGTGAGCGCTCCGAAAAGAGCCGCCAGGACGACGACCAGCATGTGCAGATTATCGTCCCATTGGCCCAATACCCGCGTCCCCCAGTTGCGCTATCGTGCGCGCGGATGCGCAATAGCTTCGCAGAACTCGCAGTGCCTTACGAATCCGAGCGATTCGTAGACGCGGATGGCCGGAACGTTGTCCTCCCGCACATTCAAGCCAACCGTTGGCAGGTGCCGCAGCCGGTGGAGGACGGCGGCGGTGACGGCCCTGCCGAGCCCGAGCGGTCTGATGTCTGTGCTTGGTGTGTCTTCTGTAGCCTCTAGAGTTGCTGAGCCTTCGAAGCCCATGCGGAGCATCCGCTTTACATCAGTGATGCGCGCGAAATTCGCGACTTCCTCGAGCCCTTCGGGCCGTACTTGCAGATGCACCGGCCAGCTCACGTGATCCAACGCTTCGCGAATGCTCGCCGTGCCGACGGCGAACAGGATGTTCGTCCCGTAGTCGTGCAGCACCAATGTCAGATCGGGCGAAGTCGCGTCCGCAGCCGTGGCGGAGGCGGACGTGAACCACTGGCACTTCACGAACATGCGATCGGTGAGATCGCCCAGCGCGTAGACACACCAGCGGGGATCGGACAGCAGGCACTGCCGAATGTCGTTCTTGTCCGTCAGCCGCAAGCGCTATTTCACTGTGCCGTTGAGGATCTCGTAGGCGCGGCGCATGCCGTGATTCGGCGTGATACCCGGCGCCTTGATGGTCGGATAGTTCACGGCCTGGCCGCGCAGGTCGACCTGTTTGGCCGCTTCTTCCCACGGCGTGCCGGCCTTGTGGAACTTCTGCGCCTGTGCCCAGAAATCACGAATGTAGGCCTGCCAGTGATCGAGCGATGCCTTGCCGGTCATCGGCCGGCCGTGGCCCGGGAGGATGGTGTCGAACTCTACGCCCTTGAGCGTCTCCATGGTCTGGACCCAGTCGGTGAAGAACGCATCGCCCATGTACGAGGGGCCGTTGATCAACAGGTCGCCGGTGGCGACAATCCGCTCCTTCGGCAGGTGCACAACCACGTCGCCGGCGGTGTGGCCGCGACCGAGGAACAGCAGCCGGACCTCGCGCGAGCCGAGGTGCAGCGTCATGCTCTGTGACAGCGTCATGGTCGGCGGCGTCGGCTTCACGGCATTGGTGCCTTCGAAGTGATTGCGCTGTATCGCCAGCTGCTCCTGGATCTGCGCCTTGACCTTGTCGTCGGTGGCCGCGGCGAGGCGCCCCTCGAGCACCTTGATCGCGCCGGGCACGCCGCCGACGAAGAACTCGCGAGCGGGTGAGTCCTGCGACTTGCCGGCCACCATCTGCGCCCGCGTGAAATCGTGGCCGATGATTTGGACTTCGGGGCCGTAGATCTGATTACCGTGCGAGTGATCGAAGTGATAGTGCGAATTCACCACCCACCGGATGGGCTTGGCAGTGACGGCCTTGAGTTCCTCCTGCAGCGCCCACGCGCCGCCGGGACTGACGTGTGAATCGACGACCAGCACGTCGCGGTCGCCCTCCACGATGGCGGCGTTCGACATGACGACAATGCTGCCGGTGCCAATCGCGTGATACACGCCATCGGCGATCTTGGTGAACGTAAACGCCGGACCCTGGTAGTTGGCGCCGATGCCGGTTGGTCTCCGGGCAGGCGCCTGTTCGGGGCGGCGCGCGGAGATGGCGGCGGATCCGAGTGCAACGATGACGGCGAGAGCGAGCAGGCGGCTGCGTGTCATGGTGCGGCCGATTCTAGTCGAAACGGGCGGTCGGGCCGTCAGGCGGTCGGGCCGTCAGGCGTGTTAGGATGCCGCCGCCACAGGAGGAGACACATGCGCGTATTCACCCGGGTGCTGCTTGCGGTCGTCATCTCGGTTCTCATGGCTGGCAATGCGGTCGTCACGGCGGACGATCCGCTGACACCGGCGGCAGCGGTGGGCTTCTCTGCCGAGGGATTGAAGGCCTTTCAGGCCGCGTTCCGAGGCCTCGTGGACCAGGGCCAACTGGCCGGCGTCACGACGCTCATCGCGCGCCACGGCAAGGTCGTACATTTTGACGCCTACGGCGTGCAGAACCTGGAGACGAAGCAGCCCGTCACCAGGGACACCATCTTCAGGATTGCGTCCATGACCAAGCCAGTCGTCGGCGTGGCCATGATGATGCTGTGGGAAGAGGGCCGTTGGTCGCTTGACGACCCGGTCGCGAAGCACATTCCCGAGTTTGCCAGCTTGAAAGTGGCGTCGCCGGGCGGGCCGGTGGCGCAGGCCACGCCCATGACCATGCGGCAGTTGATGAGCCACAGCGCCGGCTTCGATGTCAGCGCCGGCTACACCGACACGAAGAGCATCATCGATCGTGACCAGCCGCTGCAGGCGATGATCGACAAGCTCGCAAAGCTGCCGCTGGCCGCTCAACCGGGCACCGACTGGCGCTACGGACCAAGCGTCGACATCCAGGGCTACGTGGTGGAGAAGCTGTCGGGTCAGACGCTTGACGTGTTCCTGAAGACCCGGATCTTCGATCCGCTCGGCATGAAGGACACCGGATTCTGGGTGGATGCGTCGAAGAAGGGCCGCGTCTCGAACCTGCACACCTACGGCGAGGATAAGAAGATCAAGACCGCGGAGCGCCAGTCCGACCCGACCCGCAAGCCGGTGTTTCTGTCCGGCGGCGGCGGTTTGCTGTCCACGACCGAAGACTATCGGCGATTCGCGCAGATGGTGTTGAGCGGCGGCGAGGCCAGCGGCAAGCGGTTCATCAAGAAGTCCACCGTGGACCTGATGCGCACCAACGTGCTGGCAGACGGGGTGAAGGTCGACCTCTACGGGCCGACCATCAACATCGACGGCATTGGCTTCGGACTCGACTTCGCCATCATCCTGGATCCGGCGGCGGCGAAAACCCCGGAAGGGAAGAACTCGTTCTATTGGGGTGGCGCCTTCGGCACGTGGTTCTGGATCGATCCGACCAACGACATGCTGGTGATCGGCATGATGCAGAACGTGGACGGCAGCCGGCCTGACCGCGGTTCGCCGCAAGTCCGCCCGCTGTCGCGCAAGCTGGCCTACGCCGCGCTGGTGGACCCGAAGAAATAGCCGGCGGCCGCCGTACGAAAAAAGGGCGGACCGTGAGGCCCGCCCCTCTTCGACAACCGTGCGCGCTACTGCTGCGAGGGCGTGGCCTTGCTCTTGGCGGCGATGTGCTTGTTGATGGCCTCGATGGTGTGGTTGGCGCGGAAGTCGACAATCTTCTTCGCCAGCTCGGTGTTCCTGGCGCGGTTGCTGACGTCCACGCCGTTGATGGTCGCCTTCTTCGCCTTGACGCGGCCGTCGTAGCGGACTGAGTTCGGGTCGGCGGCGAACATGTTCAGCGTGATGATCGGATCGTCGTGCATGTTGTCCGAGGCGCCTTCCTTGAGGCCCTGGCCTTCCATGTACTTCGACACCTCGCCGTAGGTGTAGTACTCGCCAATGTGCAGCGCCAGCGCCTTGCCGGCCCACTTCGCGGTGAGTTTTTCGGCCACGGCGGCCTGGCCCTTCTGGTTGCCGCCGCTGTCGCCGATGAAGATGATGTTCTTGAAGCCGTGCGCCTGCAGGCTCTCGGCAATGTCGGTCAGCAGCGCCTGGTAGGTCTCCTCACGCGCCGTGATGGTGCCGGGCGAAACCATGTGGCCGGTCTTCGGCTCAATGCCGCCCTCGGGCACGAACTTGACGATCGGCGCGCACAGCGCGTTGCCCATCTTGCGGGCAATGGCGTCGCAGTTGGCCTGCAGCACGTAGTTGTGCTTGCCGGTCACCAGCCACACGCCGTTCGGCTCCATGCCGCCGGTCGGGATGATGATGTTGGTCTTGCCGGCCTTGAGGGCATCGCGCACGTCGATCCAGGTCATCTCCTCGAGCCACACCGTGTTTGGTGCGGGCAGCGGATTGGCGGCGTCGACGCAGTTGTACGGGTTCTGGGCGCACTGGCCGCCACCGATGTCCCGTGGATCGGGCTGGCGGCGCTGACCTTGCTGGGCCGCGGCAAACGTGCCGGCGAGAACGACGGCGCTGAGAATGAGAAGGGCAGTCTTTTTCATAAGTCCTCTCTAGAAGTCCGGCTTGTAACGGAACGTGCCATCATCCATGCGCTCACGGTACTTGCCGTGGCACGACGCGCACGTGGCGCCGAGCGGCGTGATTGACGTCTTCGCCGCTTCAATGTTGCTGAGGCCCAGGTTCACGAGCATCGACTCCGCGTGATTCTTGCCTTCTGACGCCCACTTCAGCGCTTCCGCGTTGTTCTTGGCCTTGAAGAACGTTTCGATGTCGGTGAACGCCTGCTTGAGAATGGTGGCCTGTTCCTTGGCGCCGGCCATGTCCTTGCTGTCGAGCGTCTTGCGCACCGCGCCCTGTGCGGGCGGCAGCTTGGTCATGATCTTCTGCAGCGCCAGGTCGTCGGCGCTCATCGGCGGGATTGGCTTCTTGGCGATGTCAATGCCCGCGGTGTTGATCACCGCCGTGGCCAGCACCACCGGCTTACCCTTGAACTTCGCGATGTCCGCCGGTGACAGGTCAATCGCGTAGTCCTTCAGCCTGGCGGCAATGTCCTTCTCGTCGAACTTGATCAGCTGGCCGATCACGGTGACGTAGCTGTTGGCGTCGGCCGCCTTCTGCAGCGTCGGCGCCAGCACCAGCACGTCCTTGCCGGTGGGCTTGTTCTTGTCCTGATCGACCGAGAACGAGGTCTTCGACAGGTTCGCTTCAACCGCGCCCGTCATCGTCACGTACTCATTGACGTAGGGATCGGGGTTATTGGCAACCGAACTGGCGGCGACTGGCACCAGCGGTCTGGGTGGCGTGCCGGCCGGGGGCGGCTGCTGCGCCTCCTTCGCCAGGGCTACGGGGGACACGCCGGCCGCTGCACTAAACGCGCTGACGAATGCCGCCAGCGCAGCGCCGGCCACGAGAACAGTGGATGTTGTAGAACGCTGCATCGATGAACTCCTCAAGCGCCTGCCTCGCCGAAGCTCCCTCGACTGGAAACGAGAGGGCGCGGGTCACATTGTAGTGGATACTAGGCCCGTGCCTGGTCGCACGTCTTTTTTTGTAACGGCATGGCTCATCCTTGCTACCGGGGTGTCGGCGGCGCAGACCTTCCCCAGGCCGGCCGGGCGCGTCAACGACTTCGCCAACATCATCGATGCGGCGACCGAGGCGGAGATCGATCGCCAGCTCGATCTGCGCGAGCGGCAGACGTCGTCGGAAGTCGCGGTCGCCACCATTCCCTCGCTTGGCGGCATGTCCGTCGAGGAATACGCCAGTCGGCTGTTCAAGCAGTGGGGTGTCGGACTGTCCTGGTCCTGGTCTCGCCGAACGATCGCGCCATGCGAATCGAAGTGGGCTGGGGACTCGAAGGCATCCTGCCCGATGGCCTTGCGGGACAGATCATTCGCGACCACTTCACCCCTCGCTTCCGCGAGGGCGACTATGCGGCGGCATTCGCAACGGCGTCGCGCGCGTGGTCGAGGTCGTCGAGAAACAGCAGGTGCTGACGCCGGAACAGCTCGCGACCTTCAACGCGAGTGGCGGCAATGACGATCCGCCGATGTGGGTCCTGCTGCCGTTCTTCGGGCTGTTCGTGACGATTGGCTGCGTGATGCTCGGTGCGGGGGTCAGGACCAGGACCATCTTCCCGATCGTGTTCGGCGGGTTCTTTGGCGCCGTGCCGCTCCTCATGAGCCTGGCCGTGTCCGGTCTGTGGCCGGCCGCGGTCACGTTGGTGCCGTGGGCGCTTGGCATGTTCGTCGTGGGCTATTGGATGGGCGCCCGCCAGTCGTGGCGCGACGCGTTTCGCAATCAGGACAAGGGCGGCGGCTCGTCGAGCGGCTGGACGATGGGCTCGACGTCCAGCTCCGGCGGCTCCCGTTCAGGGAGTTCAGGCTCGTCGTCCAGTTTTGGCGGCGGGTCGTCTGGCGGCGGGGGCGCGTCGGGGCGATGGTGAAGGGTGCCAGGGCGCCATGGTGTCGAAGCGGCCTGGGACTCTCTCTGAGCGCTGTGCTGCTTGGGGGATGCTCGATGTTGCCGGCGCAGCGCGAGGTGCAGCGCGCCGAAGAGGTGCTGAGGACGATTGATACGGTCGCCGCGACCAGCGTCGGATGCCGCGGCACGCTGCTGGCCACCAATGGCCTGTGCGTGGAAGTCACCATGAAAGACGGTGCCCGCCTGACGTTCGATCACGTCGGCTTCGACGCGTTTGGATCGACGGCGGTGAACGTGTTTGTGTCGGAGGCCGCGGGTCTCGTGCCACGCATCGCATCGTGTGAGGGCGGCGTCACGTCACCGAACTTTCATCGTGTGAGCGCGCTCGGGCATCACTTCCAGCCGACCTTGATCGACGTCAAGGATGCCGTGTTCAGGTATCGGGAGGTGCTGGAGGAGGTGCAGTTCTGGCCTGAGTGTCCGCAGTACTGGGAGACCCAGGACAAGCGCGGCGCGAATGTCCGGTACTGCGCCAGGAAGAAGGCCGCCGTGGACGAACCGCCGCGTCCGGCCTGCCCTTAGTCGTCGGAGAGCACGACGTACAGCGCCAGCGGCGTGATGATCAGCACCGCTCCGGCCACCAACCCCACCACGACGCTTTGCGCCAGTCCGCCGGCGATGGCGCTGGTCACCTCTGCACTCGGCAAGAACCGATTGGCGGCGTCGCGCACCGTGCCGACGCCGGCCGGTAGCAGCGGCCAGACGGCCGTGAGTCCCGACAGGAACACTCCGAGGACGATCGCCCC
>Ga0194131_10000222_pt1 | contig 91066 bp, 75 predicted proteins | sample TA2KigO120mmetaG_FD_148631 | JGI IMG/M metagenome (GOLD analysis project Ga0194131, IMG submission 148631) | Freshwater microbial communities from Lake Tanganyika, Tanzania - TA2015053 Kigoma Offshore 120m | ecosystem: Environmental > Aquatic > Freshwater > Lake | place: Tanzania: Lake... | reverse complement strand
TAAGAGAGGACATCCGTCGCGCCTCCAAGTAGCGGCTGAACCATCCGTACCGCATCCGAATCATAGCGCCACCCATCAATCGGACAAGGGGTCGCGCCGAGAGAATTGTGCGTAATAGTCAGCCCTCCGGGAGAGGGGAGTTATCAACTACTGTGCTGCGACAGCAGTCGGCCGTTCGCGCGGCCAACCCAGCGGCGCGGCGTTGCGGCCCAGGCGCTCATGGTCGATCTTGCCCATGAACTCCTTGTAGATGTGCTCGATGTTCTCGGTGTTCTCGCGGGCCGCCTTGCCGGTCCACTCCTTGTACCAGGCCAGATCGACGGACGCCGTGATGTCCTTGAGCGACTTGCCGTCGTCGATGCCCTTCTTGACGACCTGGCGAAGCTCCTCGAAGTACTTGCGCTGCTTGCCGAGCAGGTCCTTGCCGGTGACGATGCCGTGGCCAGGGCAGATGAGCTTGATGTCCAGCTTGGCCATCTTCTCCAGGCAGCGGATCCACGACGCCGTGTTGGAATGGCCGGTGTAGTTGAAGGCGCCGTTGACGCAGGCGTCGCCGGTGCACAGGATCTTGTGTTTGGGCAGGTAGGCGACGGCGTCGCCGGAGGTGTGCGAGTGCCCGAAGTGCAGGAACTCGACGCGCTGCGTGCCGTCTTCGATCACGTGCTTCTCCTCGAAGGGCAGATCGACCTGCTTCAGTTCACTGTCCTTGATGTCCTTGCGGTCGGCGGCGGCCTCGGCCCACTGCTTGGGACCGTTGGCCTTGAGCAGGCGGGCGGCATTGCGGCTGCTGACGATCTTCGCCCCCTCCTTGGCCCAGACCGCGTTGCCATAGGCATGATCGCCGTGATGGTGCGTGTCGAGCACGTAGCGGATCGGCTTGTCCGTGGTCTTGCGGATGGCGGCCACGACGTCGCCGGCCTCCTTCGGGAAGTTGGCGTCGATGACGACCACAAATTCCTTGAACACCACCCAGGTGTTGTTACAGCCGCCGAAGGGAATGGTCTTGTCGGTGGCGCTGATGGACGAGTAGCGGAAGAAGACGCCGGGCGCGATCTCCTTCACGTCGTTGAACTTCATGGCGATGGGATTATCCTGAGCCGCCCGCACGGCCACCCAGAAGATGCTCACGACCAAAGCGAAGAGCGCGATGCGTTTTGCCATTGGTTATTCCTCGTCACTATTTGCGACCCCTGCCGCCTCGTGCGGCAGGTGAGAAAGTCTGTCAAGCTATCTCCCATGCTTTCATATGACCCGTACCGGCTCGTCGCTAGCTGCAAAACTCTTTCACCTGCCGGGCAAGCCGGCAGGGGTCGTCAGAGCAGGACCTCGTCGCTAGCCGCAAAACACATTCACCTGCCAAGCGAACCGGCGGGGGGCGGCAGAGCACGAACTATCTCCGCACGGCGTTCATGTCATATTCCCCAAACGTTCCCGCATAGTAACAGGGTTCCCAATAGGGCTTCTGGCCCAGGATATATGCCAGGTTATTCAGAAAGGCGAGAGCGATCATTTCCGGCGACTCCGCGATGTTGCCGCGCAGCGACACATGGAGATGATCGGGCATCACTGATAGACGAGAGATCGCGTAGCCCTTCTTGTTGCCGATCTTGAACGAGCCGTCCCGAATATTGCCCAGCCAGGCCGGCTCTGCCATCCGGTATCGATCGGCAGCGACCAGGACGAGATGTAGATTGTACCAGTATCGGCCGCTGTTGGATTCTGTCGCCTTGGCGAGATTGACGTTGGCGTCCGACACCGTGAATTGCCGCAGCAAGTCCTTGAATCTCGGGTCGGCGCAGTCGGCCTTGTCAACCTGTCGAGAAATATAGGCTTCCACGTCGGCTCGGTGGTTCCTTCCCACCGTGCGTGGGGGCCATAGCTGTAAGACTGCTTCACCTGCCGGGCGAGCCGGCAGGGGTCGAAACACGACGCTGCTTCGCCAGTAGGTGTAAGACTGCTTCACCTGCCGGGCGAGCCGGCAGGGGTCGAAACACGACGCTGCTTCGCCAGTAGCTGCAAGACTGCTTCACCTGCCGGGCGAGCCGGCAGGGGTCGAAACACGACGCTGCTTCGCCAGTAGCTGCAAGACTGCTTCACCTGCCGGGCGAGCCGGCAGGGGTCGAAAGGCGCGGTCGCTTATCGGCTCCCCCCGCTTTTCTACTTGCTCAGGTCCTTGAAGCGAATCTTGCGGAACGTCACTTCCATCGGCCCGCCGGAGTGGAGTTGCCAGGCGATGATGCCTTCGGCGGGCATCTTCGGGAACTCGCCGTCCACGGTGGTCTGGCCGTTGAGCTTGATGGTGACCTTCTTGCCGACGGCGCGGATGTGGTAGTCGTTGAAATCGTCCGCCTTCAGGACCTTCTTCACCAGGTCGGCGGGGGCCTGCTTCATCATGCCGCCGAAGTGCTCGCCATAGAGGCTGCCCCAGTAGATGTCGCCGATGTCGCACTGCGGGCCGGTGACGGCGAAGACCTTCTTGTCATGAATGTGGCTGCGGATCTGCACGCCGCTGTTGCCCTTGCCCCCCTTGAGGCGAATCTGGAACGACAGTTCGAAGTCGCCGTACTTCTTCTTGCTGCACAGGAAGGTGTTGAACTTCAGTCCGTCGGGCGAGGCGCCGACCAGGGCGCCGTCCTTGTAGGTCCAGTATTCCCGCAGCCCCTCCCAGCCGGACAGGGTGGCGGGCAGGAACTCGCTGCTCTTGCCCGGCTCGTCGGCCACGGTAACGTGACCGGCGACCAGACCGAGCGTCAACGCCACGAGGGCACGGCACACGCATCGCATGACAATCTCCCAAGGTTCTCGACGGTCGCGGAACATGAGGCGACTATGACACTGGATTCTCAGGCTGAGCTGAGGACTGCTGCTCGACGGAGCGCTGTTCCGACGGTTGCTCCGCGGCAGCCGGCGCTTTGAGGGCCTGCGCTTTGCCGGCCTGCGGGTCCGTGGCCTCGATGGCGGCCTCCGCGGCCGGCGGCGGCGACGCCCATTCTTCCTCGTGCAGCAACTCGATGGCCCCCTCGCGCAGCTCGGCATGCGTGAAGCCCAGACCGGACAGCTTCTTGAAGACGCTGGTGAACTCGCCACGCAGGTACTCGCGCGGATCGGCAGGGCTGGCGCCGAAGCGCGCACCCGAGCGGCTCTTGAGCGGCGGATGCAGGTGCAGCCGGCCCTCGGCAATCTGCTGATCCAGGATGGTCTGGGCCTGCGACTTGGCATAATCAGGCAGCTTGCGGCGCAGGTCGGACCACGGCAATGGCTTCTCCTCCAGCGCGGCACGGAGCAAGCAAGCGATGTGCACGTCCATGGGCCGGTCCCAGAAGCGCTCGTGCGGGCTGCGGTACTTGGGATACTCGACAAACACGTTGGCCGCCGCCTGCCGCCGCAAGATATCCAGAAGGCGCTCGGGCGAAACCGCGCGTAGATTGGCAGGCAGGGCGGCCCGAATCTTCGCCAAAGTCATCGGTTCCGCGCTGCTCTCCAGAACGGCAACGAGCGCAGACACGAGATCGGTGTCAGGTGCGGTTTCCAGCACGGGAGCGTCGGTCATCTCTGCCATGGGAGCATCCTTTCTTGATAAGGCGGGGCACACCGGCCCCATCTACACGGAAGGAAAATCTATTCGGCGAGGGCGTCAGAGTCAAACGGTCCGCCAGGAGGCCAGGAGGCCGCCAATCGGAGTTCGGCGGAGATCCGCTTCCTATCCATTGGGAGAAGGGAGCCGCGGCCGCGAGTTGCTCGGCGTCCGCGTTCGTAATATGATTGCGCCAGAGGGAGGGGTCCATGGACAATCTCAAGCCGGGCGACCGGGTCTGGGCGCCCTGGGAAGGGCAGTTTCTCTACTCGGCGACCGTCGTCGCGGTCGTCGGTTCCAGCGTCAATCTCCGCTACGATACCGGCGAAGAGAAGGCCGAGCTGGCCTCGAATCTGCGGCCGTTGCAGCCGCAGACGCAGCTCGCGCCCGGGCAACAGATCTTCATGATGTACGACAAGGAGGCGCGCAGTTTTGCCTTCTATCCGGCCACGGTCCAGCGCATCGAGGGGGAGTTTTTCGACGTCGTGCGCGACAACGGCGACGTCGAGCTGCGCGTGTCCGTGACCCGCGTGCGGATTCCTGAAGCCGCGCTGCCGCTCCGCCTGCCGCCCGAGTGGACGTTGTTGAGTTTCGTGCGCGTCAAGGAGCCGGACAGCCGGCCCACCCAGCGCCGCGAACTGGACTCGCTGTACCAGGTCAACGATCGCGTGCTGGCACGCTGGCAGGATTGTTTCTGGTATCCGGCCACGGTACTGTCGGTGAGCAAGGACGGGATTCACGTCCGCTATCACGGCGACATGGGCATGGTCAATGACAAGCAGCTGATGCCGCTGTTCTGCGAGGAGGGAGAGCGGATCTTCATGCGGCCGCCCGAGGAGCCGCGCCTGGCGTATTCACCCGCCGTGGTGACGCGCGTGGCCGGCGAACTGCTGGATGTCGAGTTCGAGGAAACCGAGACCCAGCAACGCCGGCATGTGGCCAACCTGTCGATCAATCGCGCCCGCTTCTGGCGCGTGCCCAAGGGCACAAAGCCGCCAAGCTTTTCCGCGGGCGAGCCGGTCCTGGTCTTGCTCGGGCCGTACTGGTATCCCGGCCGTATCCTGCCCGAGCGCCTCGACGCCGCGCTCGCGCCCGGCGAAGACGTCGTCTTTGTCGAGCTGCAGTACGTGGCCCAGGACGTGATGGTCACGCCGGAACTCATCAAGCCGCTCCGCTTTCATGTCGGCGAAGAAGTGGAGTGCGCCCGCGGCGGCAGCACGTATGTCCCCGGAACCATCGTCGAGATCCGCGGCGACAAGCTGCTGATCAGGTACCCGTAGGCGACGCTGCCGGCGACGTTGCCCGGCTCAGACGAGGTCGAGGCGCCGCTTGGTGACCTTGGCGCGGTTGCAGTCGGCGCACAGGCCGCGGATGATGAACGTGTGGCTGGCGGCCTGGAAGTGATGCTGCCCGCACACGTCGCGAATGGCCTCCTCGATGGCCGGATCCTGGAACTCGATCATCGTGTGGCACTGCTGGCAGTACATGTGCTCGTGCTGCGGATAGCCGTAGTCGTGCTCGTAGAATTTCCGGGGCCCGACATCCAGTTCGCGCAGCAGGCCGGCGCGCACCAGCTTCTTGAGCGTGCGGTAGACGGTGGCCCGGCTGGCGGGAATGTTCTCGTTCTTGAGCGACTCCACCAGCTGGTCGGCGTCAAAGTGATTGTGCCGGCTGAAAATGTAGACCACCATGTCGCGCTGCTGATTGGTGTAGCGTTGCGCCCTGGGCTGGCTGGCGAGGTACTCGCGAAACTTCTCCTCGGGACTCTGCGATACCTGGACAGCGGGAAAATCCACGTTTCATCTCCGATCATTCATCCGCCCCGGCAGCCTGGCGTGCGACGTTGCAAGTGTTTCGTGTGACAAAGCACGACTCGGCGCCAAGCTGTCAGCGGCCTAGAGGTTCTCCAGCAGCCGATCGAGGGCGGCTTCCCATTTCTCGGTCGTCTCGTAGGTGCCGTCCTCGATCTCCTTGCGAACGCGGGCCACGAGATCGGCACGAATTGAGGCGCCGGCGGCCGGAGCACCCGGGGCGCGAGCATAGTTACGATGACTGGACTTCTTCGTGCGTTTCTTGCGCGCGGGCAACGTGGCCTGGTCGCCGCCGTGATGGTCATTCTTGCCGGTCTCTTGCCACCAGCCAGGCGTGCCGCGGATGGGGCCCTGCAGATCGTTGGGGCTGTGCGAATGCATCGACTCATTCTCCTCCTGGAAGTCACGCAGGCGAAGCGCCGGCCTGACCTCGCAGATTCATGATAGCGACATGGTTCAACAGGAAGCAACCCATTAGCCGCATGATTTGTCGTGGCGGCCAATCCGTTTGTGATGGGTTCTGCAACTGGGCATTGTGAAAATGCTCACATCCTTTTTGCCAAGGTGGTATCGACGCCGCGGCCGGGGCCGATTGACCGGAATGCGGTGCCGGCCGCGCGAAAAACCGACACGGGAATCGATCACGCCGACCTTGCCCAAGTTACCACGCTAGTCCGATCAGGCAGTGGCCGCCTGCGTTTCCGGCCGGATCGACTTGACCATGCGCAGGATGTTGCCGCCACCCTGACGCTGCTCGCAGGTGACCTCGTCCATGAGGGCACGCATCAGGAACACACCGCGGCCGCCAACGCGCAACTCGCCCGGATCCAGACGCGGGACGTTGTCGAGGTCAAAGGGCTGGCCTTCGTCCACGAAGACAACCTCCATGGCCTCGGCCATGAGACGACAGCCGACTCGCAGCTGGGCATTGGGGCACTCACGATGAGCATGCCGGATGATGTTGGACACCGCCTCGCCCGTCGCCAGCACAATCGCATGTGTGATGCTACGGTCCAGATCGCCGGTCTGGCAGACAGCCTCGACGAAGGCGCGTACCACACCGAGCATGCCCAGGTCGCTGGGAATGCTCAACTGACACGGGCAATCGCTGACGTGGGGCATGTTAAGCGTCCTGGCAGGACGGCCTCGGCAGCTTTTCGACGGCCCGGCACGGGTTTTGGCCACGCCAGCCGACCTGCGCGAGGCACACAACTGTCCGGTGCGGCATCTTAGCCGCAATTCTCTTGAAAACAAAGAGACAAATGACCGTCGCGGGCTCGCGGCGCTTGCTGAAAATCGATAAAAACCGGCAACTCGGAAGTATACAATTGTTTATTCATCAGTAATTCGGCATATTTTCCTTCCCAACCGTTTTGACTCTTTCCTATAATAGAGAAGTCAAAGGCCGGAAGAGTGGCAAGCTGCTGCTTCGCCGTAACTTCGGACCGGAGTTGAAGAAAAGTTATGCTCAAAGCGCCAAACAAGTCGAGTCGCCAGCAACCTGTCGCCTCGTCGGAAACTCCCAGCTGGGAAGGGGCGCGCGAGGAGGCGATGGATCGCAGCCACCCGTTCCTTGACGAGGGCACTCCCAGGCCGGACGAACTCGAAAGCGCTCATGCCGAGGAAGGGAGCCCGAGCGTTTCCGGACCGGACGACGCCCTCGGCCTGTACCTGCGCCAGATGGGCGCCATCCCGCTCCTCAACCGTACCGAGGAGTTGACTCTCGCGCAGGGGCTCGAGCGGGCACGCAAGCGCTTCCGCCGGGCAGCGCTGTGCAACTGGCCCACCATCGCCAAGGTCATCGAGTCCTTCCAGCGCATCCGTGACGGCAATCTAGCCATTGATCCGACAATCGACGTGGTGACCAGCCTCGGCTTGACGCGCGAGCAAATCCTGGCACGGCTGCCGCACCATCTCAGGACCCTGGCTCGCTCCAGCCAGAAGGCTGCCAGCGAATTCCGCATCCTGCTGCGCACCAAGTCGGCCTCCGGCAAGGCGCGACTGCAGCGCTGCCTGCTGCGCCAGCTGCACAAGGCGATCGACCTCACCGAGGAACTGTCGCCGCGGACGGAGTTGCTCGAATACTTCGTCGCCGATCTCAACACCCATGTCGGGGCCATGCTGGATCTGGACAAGCAGATCAACGCCTGCGGCCGCTCCGCTGCGGGACGCGAGAAGCAAGTGCGGCTCATCAAGCAGCTGCGCGACCGCACGCTGGAGGCCATCGCGACTCCCGACGAACTGAACCGGCTGCTGCGCGTCATCCGCGCCCGGCAGGAAGCCTTCCACCGCGCCCGCCGCGAACTGGCCGAGGGGAATCTCCGGCTGGTGGTCGCCATTGCCAAGCGCTATCGCGGCCGCGGCCTGGCCTTCTCCGACCTCATCCAGGAAGGCAATCGCGGCCTCATGCGGGCCGTCGACAAGTTCGAGTATCGCATGGGCTTCAAATTCGGCACGTATGCCACCTGGTGGATTCGCCAGGGCATCACTCGAGCTCTCGCGGATCACGCACGCACGGTGCGCGTCCCATGCCATCAGGTGAGCACGCTGGCCGCCATGGAGCGCATTCGTGGCGAGTTGCTCGCCAAGAACGGCCGGGAACCGACCATCGAGGAGATTGCCGAGGTCCTTGGCGTGACCACCGATGAAACCCGCTCATTGCGGGCCGTGTCGCGGCATCCGGTGAGCTTGCACGAGCCGCTCGCCGGCGATGCCGAGCGCGCCCTGGGCGATTTCCTGGACGACCCGACCGCGGTCAGTCCGGGACTCAACGTCGATCAGAACCTGCTGCGTGAACGCATCGCCGAGGTGCTGCGCTCCTTGACGCCTCGCGAGCGCGAAGTGATCGAGATGCGCTTCGGCCTGCGCGACGGCCAGCCACGCACCCTCGACGAGGTCGCCCGCACCTACGGCATCACCCGCGAGCGCATCCGCCAGATCGAAGCCCGCGGCCTGCACAAGCTCCGCCAACCCATCCGTAGCCAGCGTCTGGCAAGCTTCGCGGAAAGAGAATAGCCGGGAGGTGGGGCGATGCTTGGCAGCGTCGCCGCACTTCTTCATCTGGCGACGCTGGCAGCGTCGTCGACGCAGCTGCTACCGCGAGGTCAGCGCCACGTAATCCGTGCGAATCTTCACGCGGTACGTCCCGGCCGAGGCGTTGTTCCACGGGCTGGGGACAATGTGCAGGTAGAGCCGGCCCTCGCGCGGCGGAATGCCCTCGAACTGCTCGCCGATGACGAAGGCCTTGCCGTCGTTGCCGACGCGGCCCAGCAGCGTGCCGGCCATGAACGTTCCCCCCTTGCCCGCCGTGGTGTAGCCCTTGGGCCCGGTCATGTACTGCCCCGGCCCCTGCGGCCACAGATCGATCTGCCCGTCGCTGCGCACGATCAAGCGCAGGTTCGGATCCACCACCGTGCCGGAATCCAGCCACTGATCGGTGGCGCTGCCGTATTTCGACGCATCCACCGTCAACTCCAGCTCATCCTTGCCGCCGCGCAGGTGCATGGTCCGCAGGTCCGTGAGCTTCAAGGTTAAATCCCCGAAATGTGCCGAATGAGCCTTGATCGTCGGCGAGATGATCCGCCCGGTGACCAGGAACTCCACGGTCTGAATCGTGTCGTGGTCCTTCGTCCGCAAGTTCTCGGGAGCGATCCGCTCGCTGAGGCGCTTGATGACCGAGCTGGCGCGCTGGGCCACTTCCAGGTCGCCGCTGCGGACCGCCTTCTCGAGCGACGGCATGGCGTAGTGCTCGAGGTCGAGCAGGTCCTTGACCGCTTCCTCGCGCTGCTTGTAAACGTCGCTGCCCATCTTGCGAATCGCCGACTGAATCTTCGTGCCGGCACCCTCGGGCAGGTGCATGCCGAATTCGATGCGGCGGATGTCGCCCACGGGTATGGTGAGTTTGCCATACTTGGTCATCACTTCCAGGCTCTCCTGGAGGATGGCCATGCGGACGAGACTGCCGTCGCCGAAGCGCACCTCCGCTTGCGGCGCAAGAGAGGCGTTCTTCTTACCGAAGCCCTGGGCCTGATTCACTCCTGAAGCCAAGAGAATGGGGATGACGAGACAAGAAAGACGAAGCGCGCCCATGTTCGGCCTCCTGAAAGGAATTGGGTTGAAAACACTGCCGGACCTCCTTGCCCGGATCATGTGAATGGAACAGCCGCGGGGGGCTGCTTGCGCTGCATGAGGAGAGTGTGAAGACCGCGTATCTTACCAGCAGATCGGGGGGTCTTGTCTAGCCCTATCCGGCGCCGACAAGCCCGTCCTGGGAGTCTGGACAATCTGGAGCCTCTTGCAGCCCCCGCCCCTCCTCCTCAGACAAATCAACATGTGCTTATCTATTGAATCGTAGCTCACGCCTGCGCCAGCGCCAACCCCTTTTTCTGCCCAGACTCCCGAATCGGAATTCTCTTCCTGGTCGGAACAGTCGGAAGATTTTCCCGTGCCCGGCCCGCAAGAGTTTCCCGCAGCGCGCTCGCGGAATACTTGCGAATTCATTTGCGGACCTTGTAGAATGGGATTTGCCCAAACCAGCTGAACACGACATGACCTCTCTTGCTGATCTGCATCGAACGGTCCAGGCAACCCTCGCCGGCAAGCGCTTGGGCACGGCGGTATTCGTGCGCTACCTGCTGCACAGCCCGGACAAGGCCGAGACAGCGCCGCTGCGGCTGGCGTGGCTGGCGGGCGTCGTCCGTGACTGGCTTGGCCAGCCGCTGGAACAGATCTACGCCCACGGCCGAGTCAAGGACGGCCATCTCGACCTCACCCTCGAGTTTCGCCAGGGGGCGACGGCGATCATCCACTGGTCGGCCGTCACGCGTGCCGCCGCTGCCGACGTCATGATCCTCGGCAACCACGGCGCGCTGTATCACGAAGGTGATGGGACCTACTCGCTGCCTCCTGCGAAGCCGGATGCCGTGATCGCCAAGCTGGTCGAGCGCGCGCTGCGCTCGGGCCGGCCGGAGGGAGTTGATTGAGGGGCTATCCGAAAAGCGTGTAGGGCTCGAACACAAAGAGGAAACGATGGGCGCGCGTTACGGCATCCTGCTGGTGACCGGCAATCACACGCACCAGGAGAATTACGGTGCCGCCTTCGCCGCCGACAAGCGTTGCCGCGTCATCGCCGTCACCGATGAGGCGAATGTTGACCGCCGGCGCCGCGACCTCAATGAACGGCTTGCCAGGACGCTGAACGTGCCGTACATCGCCGACCTGGCCAAGGCCCTGGCTCGCAAGGACGTCGACGTCGTCAGCATTTGCGCCGAACCCGAACGGCGCGGCCGGATCGCCCTGCAATGCGCCCGGGCCAGCAAGCATCTGTATCTCGACAAGTCGCTGGTGCCACGCTTGCAGGAAGCGGACGCGCTGGTGGCCGCGGTCAAAAAGGCGGGCGTCAAGAGCCACATGTTCAGCTTCGTCAGCCAGCCGTGGGCGCGGCAAGCCAAGGACCGGCTCAAGTCGCTGGGCCGGTTGCGGGCCATTCATGCCGAGACGTTCTTTGCCAAGGGCCGGCCCGGAACCGCCCGCCTCGGCACGCGCCGCAAGGAAGAGTATCCGCCGGGACGCCACCAGCTCATCGAGGCCAAGCGCGAGTTCGACAACGTCGGCGTCTATCCGATTGTCATGATCCGCTGGCTCACCGGGCAGCGCTTCCGCAGCATCCTCGGCATCACCGCCAACTACTTCTTCCAGCAACATCAGAAACATAACGTCGAGGACTTCGGACTCCTCTCCGGGACGCTGGCAGACGGCGTGCCCGTGACCATCGCCGGCGGCCGCTACGGCTGGACGTCGCACCCAGGCGCCGGCGTCAACCGCCTGTTTCTCATGGGCAGCGAACAAAACTTGCTGCTGGACATGAACCGCCCGCGCCTGGAAATCTACACCGATGCGACGCCCTGGACGCCGCCGAACGACCATGCCCAGGATCCGATGGCCTTCTGGTCCAGCACTCAGGAGGAGGTGCACGCCCGGCCAAAACAGACCTGGGCCGCCATCGGTCCGCCGGCACAGAGCGATGCCGCCTACTTCCTCGATCGCCTCGACGCGAATCGAGATAGCGAGGTCAATGTCAGCGAAGCCGCCCTGGCCGCGGAAGTGCTGCTGGCGACCTACCGCTCGGCGGCGATGCGGCAAGTCGTCGAACTTCCCCTGCCTCGCAAATGAGCAGACAGCTATCAGCGGTCAGCTTTCAGCGGTCAGCTTTCAGCGGCCAGCTAACAGGAGAACATTCATGAGAGTTCGAATTGCGACGTTGGTGGGGTTGACGGCTGCGGCGCTTGCCGCGGTCTTGTCGCAGTGGCCGTGGAGTGATCCGGCCCACGCTCAGGACGCTCCGAAGGCGAGCACGGGCTGGGAGGTACTGCGAGCTGGCCGGCGACCATACGGGCAAATGCGTGCTGGCAACCGCCAGGGAAAACACGCGCGCCGACAGCTGGGACGACCTGGCCAGAAAGCTCAAGGTCCCGGTCAAGGGCGACAACCTCAGCAAGCAGTCCGTGCGCCTGGCCATCTTTGATTTCCTGGGCAGCCAGGGCTGGGAGCTGGCAACGCACACGACGTTTACGATGAACGGCGCCTTCGTATCGGCCAAGACCTTCAAACGACGCAAATGAGCCGAGGCCGCACAAATGGCGCGGCGCTTGTGACATTTCCGCACAGCGCTCGGCTGCGCCGGGACTCACACACGGCGGCCGACGACTGGTTCACGACTGCACGAAAGTGGCCCAATTCATGTCGCTACGACACGCCCTTCCGAGAGTAGCTCAGGGCGCGCCACTCGGACTTGAACGATGTCCCCAGCGTCGAGTGGGGCATGTTCCATAAGCTCATGTCCCGACGATAGTTACAGTGTCGCAAATCCTGGTCGTCGTTCTCGCGCCGGGGATGTGTCGCGACCCGGACGCATTCCGGTCAGAACCTTCGGCTCGGCACCTCCGTACAGCAACCCGCCTTGACCCTTCTTGAATCATGCCGCCTGTCGCCAGACGCCGTGGTACGTCAGTTGCTACAGTCAGTGAGAAATCGACAAGCCCCACACAGGAGATCCGCCATGACCATGGCAATTCGGTTGACCATCTTGACAGGGCCGCACCGCGACCATCGATTCTGCTTTTGCGGGTCAAATGAATGTCAGGCAGGCAGGGCAATGGATTGTCTGATCCAGTTTTCCGGCACGGAAAGGGATCTGCTCATCTCGCGTCACCATTGCCGGCTGGAGATTGAACCGCCCAGCGCGTACATCCACGACCTCGGCAGCCGAAACGGTACCTACATCAATGGCAAGCTTGTTGAAGGCCGGGGCGAGGTGTTCAACGGCGACTTGATCACCGTGGGTGGGACCACGATGAGGGTAGATATCGTCGATTGTCCCCACGCCGTGAACGCGGCGGGAGAGCTTGGCTGGGACGGCGCGACGGTGAAAAAGGATTGCCAGCTAGCTTGCGAAGGGTAGGTGCAGCGATGAACCTTGAGATCATCACGCGACGGCCGCTTCGGACCTTGAGCGTCAACGACCATTGCCGGCGGGCGGCGGAACTCATGGCGGAGCACCACATCCGGCACTTGCCGGTCGTGGATGACGAAGTGCCCGTGGGCATGGTTTCCGAGCGCGACCTGCTGGCCACCATTGGCTGGTGGAACCATGGCTCGAAACATTCCGACAGCGCCATCTCGGACTGGGCGGAGCGCCTGCCCGTGACCGAGGTCATGTCGTCGCCGCTTCATTGCTTGCCGCCCGACTCCAGTCTGGAAAAGGCCGCACGGCTGATGCTCAACAAGAAGATCGGCGCCGTGGCTCTGGTGGGCGCTGGCTCCTTGCACGGCATCGTCACGGAGACGGATTTCCTGCACTGCCTCACGGTCGCGGCCTGGCAGCGGTACACCGTGATCGAGCACATGACTGCCAACGTCTTCCAGGTATCGCCCGAGCAACCGATCCGCGCAGCCTGGCGGTTGATGCGCGAAAAGCAGATTCGCCACCTCGTCGTCACGGACAACAAGCGACTGCGCGGCATCCTTTCGGACCGCGACCTGCTGGCCGGCATCAGCTGGGACGCCGCTGGACCGGACGGCATTCGCGATCAGGTCCGGCACATCATGACGACCCAGGTCGCCACCATCGCTCCGGAGGCCACCCTGGCCCTGGCCGCACAGCGCATGCTCGACTGGAAGGTCGGCGCCCTCCCCGTCACCGATTGCGAAGACCTCGCCGGCATCATCACCGAAACGGATCTGCTGACTGCCTGGGTGCAAGTGCAGACCGCGTGACCGGCATGCCGCTGGCACCTTGGCGCTGGCACGTCGGCGCTGGCACTTCGCAAATCGCTATCATTTCCATGTCGCCGTCCGACCTGTCCACGGAGTAGCGCCATGCCCGCGTCCTTGCCTCTGTTTCCGACAACGGTGGTTGGCAGCATGCCGCGGCCGGCATATGTCAAGGACTTGCTGAAAGCCGGCTCGCGGACCGGGCAGGCCGACGCCGCCTGGCAGCGGCGCATGGACGATGCGGTTCGTTTCATCATCGGCATGCAGGAGCGCGCCGGCATCGGCATCGTCTCCGACGGCGAATGGCGCCGCGAAACCTACGTGGACGTCATCGGCGAGATCATGACCGGCTTCCAGTGGATCAAGCGCGATCTGTTCGCCTATCACCAGGTTGTCGTGGAGAAGATGCGGCCACGTTCGCCCGGCGTCGTGGCGGCCGAGGCCCGCTTCCTCAAAGACAATACCGACCGGCACGTGAAGGTCTGCCTGCCCTCGCCATATCTCATCGGCCAGCGGATGTGGCTGCCGGAGCATTCCAGCAACGCCTACCCGACGCGCGAGGCGTTTTGCGAGGCGCTCGTCCCCGTGCTGCGGCAAGAATTGCTGGCCATCCGCGACGTCGGCGTGGACGTGATCCAACTCGACGAACCGCACCTGGGCGTGCTGGTCGATCCGGAGATCCGCGCCAAGTTCGCCGATCCGGAGGGCGAGATGACGCGCGCCGTCGACTGGCTCAACGCGATTCTCGACGGCGTGCAGGGCACGACCCTGGCGGTGCACGTGTGTCGCCGCAACTGGGGCCGCCGCGGCTGGGGCGCCTCCGGAGGCTATGAGCCGATCCTCGACCATCTCAAGCGTCTCAAGACCCAGCAGTTGTTGCTCGAGTACGCCATCCCGGTGGCCGGCGACGTGGCCGTGCTCGGGCAGCTGCCCGCCGGCGTGAAAATCGGTCTGGGCTGCGTCGATGTCCGCTTTCCCGAAATCGACACGCCCGAGCAGATCATGGAGCGCGTGCACAAGGCTCTCGCCCACGTGGCCCCGGAACGCATCACGCTGAATCCCGATTGCGGTTTCGCCCCCGGCAAGGACCACGAGATCCCGCTGGAAGAGGCCTATCAAAAACTGAAGAGCCTCGGCGAGGCGGGGAGGCGACTGCGCAGCGCCTGAATGTGCGCCAATCCATGTCCTTGAAGGTGCGTATGGCTAGACTTACTTGTGGCTGAACCCAAGGCATCATGCTGAAGGAACTGGCACAGGAGTCGAAAAATGAAGTATACCGGAAGCATCCTGCGCAACGGCCGAGTGATTGCCCGCGGCTGGACGATCAACATCCGCACCCAGGGAAAACGCTGGTCGGGCGAGATCGTCCTGGAAACGGAATCCAGCATCTTTCCCGGCGGCTACGGGTTGCATCTGAACGACGGCCGCAAGGGCCAGATCACCGTCAGCGTCGTCGATGGCGAAACCGCGTACTTCGAGGGCGACGGCGAATTGAAGTGACACGCAAGGCTCGCTCCCGCACGCTCGTTCACGGCCGCTCGTTCACGGCCGCACGCTCGTTCCATCCCGCCGCCGCACATTACCCCAGCGCAGATCGAACGGCGGGTCATCGCTGATCGGGAACTTCCTGGCCAGCTTCTCGTCGATGTCGATGCCGAAGCCGGGACGGTCGCTGGCGTGGTAGTAGCCGTTCCTGAGCGCGGGGCAGCCGGGGAACACGTCCTGCTCGGCTTGCGTGAAGATGCGGCCTTCCTGGATGCCGAAGTTGGGAATGGCAAGATCGAGGTGGACGTTGACGGCGTGACCGACCGGCGACACGTCGCCGGGCCCGTGCCAGGCGCTGCGGACGCCGAAGAACTCGCACAGCGCCGCCAGCTTGCGCGCCTGCGTCAGCCCGCCGATCTGCGACAGGTGCACGCGGATGAAATCGATGAGCCGGCCGGCGATCAGGTCCAGCCATTCATTCGGGTTGTTGAATAGCTCGCCCATGGCGATCGGCGTGCTCGTCAGCTTGCGCAGGTGCTTGAAGTAGCCCACGTCCTCCGGACTGAATGGATCTTCGAGGAAGAACAGCCGAAACGGCTCGAGGTCGCGAGCCAGCTGCATCGCCAGGATCGGCGGCACGCGCTCGTGCACGTCGTGCAACAGCTCGACGCGGTCGCCCAGTTGCTTGCGCAGGTGCTCGAACAGCCGCGGCACGATGCGGACGTACGGCCCCGGCTCCCAGACCTGGGCCCGGCGATTGGGCGGTACCTTCGGGTCGCCCTCGATGCCGCCGGTGGCGCCCCCCGTGCCATAGGTCGCCAGCCCCGGCACGGTCACCTGGGCGCGGACATGCCGCCAGCCCTTGTCCATGGCGGCGCGCACGGCCTTCTCGACCGTGGCGAAGTCCTTGCCGCTGGCGTGAAAGTAGGTATCGACGCCGTCGCGGCACTTGCCGCCCAGCAGCTGATAGACCGGCAAGCCCGCGCGCTTGCCGACGATATCCCACAGCGCCATGTCCACGCCGCTCAGGGCATTGTTCAGCACCGGCCCGTTGCGCCAGTAAGAGCTGACCCACGACGACTGATAGATATCTTCGACCTGTAGCGGATCCTTGCCGATGAGGAACGGTTTCAGGTACTTGTCGATGGCGGTCTCGACGACGCGGGCCCGCTGCGTGAAGGTGGCACAGCCGAGGCCGTACAGCCCGGCCTCGTTGGTCAGCACCTTGACGACGACGAGGCGAATACCGGCGGGGGCCGTGACAAAAGTCTGCACGTCGAAGATGCGCAGCGGCGGCAGCTTGCGTCCCTGAGCCGCGCCCGCCGGACCAGCCCTGGCCATCTGCCCGGCCAGCAATGATGCGCCGGCGACACCCATGCCCGCAGTCAACCATTCGCGACGTTGCATGGCGTACTCCCATTGACGAGGGCCGTTCGTAGCGGGGCTTCACTGGTTTCCATCATCCGGCAGATACATCCGGCAGATACCAGATGCACAGCGTGACGTGATGGCCCGCTCCCGCCCTCTCGCTTTCCGATTGCGTGATTCTCACCAGCCGACCCTTGACGGTCGCTAGCCATTGATTGATGTGATCCTCATGGGGCGGTTCGACAATGGTCTCGCCGTGACCGCTGACAAACGTGAAGACCTTCACTCGTTCCACCATGGCAAACCTCATATTACAAGGTGCACGATCGCCGCCATACACGGTCTTTACCTCTATTTTACCGAGAATGATCGCGTCTTTCAGACGGCTTACAATACCATCATGAAAATCCTTTTTCTGCACGGCTGGCAGTCGGTCCCGGGCGGCGTCAAGCCGACGTTTCTGGCCCGGCACGGCCACGAAGTGATCAATCCGCATCTGCCCGACGAGGATTTCGCGGAAGCCGTCCGAATCGCGCAGCTGGAATGTGAGCGGCACCAACCGGGCGCCGTCGTCGGTTCGTCCAGGGGCGGCGCCGTGGCCATGAACATCCAGAGCGGCCGGGCCAGGCTCGTGCTTCTCTGTCCCGCCTGGAAGAAATGGGGCACGGCCAGGACAGTCAAGCCCGATACGGTCATCCTGCACAGCCGGGCCGACGATGTCGTGCCCTTCGCTCACAGTGAGGAGCTGGTCCGGAACAGTGGGCTGCCGGCCACGGCGCTCATCGAAGTCGGCGACGACCATCGTCTGGCCGACCCCGAACCGCTGGGGGCGCTGCTCAACGCGTGTCTGGGGGCGGACGGCCGGCCGGATGCGTGAGCGTGGCTACGAATGCGATTTGCCCGCTTGTCCCCAGTTCGCCTTGTTGAATTGCTCGGAACCGCCCCTGGGAATGGTCAGCGTCTGCCATTGCTCGCCGGTATGAATCCTGGCGACTTGCACGATCTGGCCGATGTGATAACAGGTGTGGCCCAGGGATCGCGTCAGGGCCAGCGGCACGGAGTGCGGCTCGCCGCGGATGGTCACGATCTTTGCGAGGTCGTCTGGCCGCAGGTTGTGCAGCGCCGTCAGGAGGCACGTCCAGCCGCGCGCCCACAACTCCAGAATCTTGTCCCGGCCGGCGCATGCCTCCACAAACTCGCTGTCGCGATTCCGCCATGGCTTCTCGCCGTCCGTCGTCAGAAAATCGGTCCAGCGCGACAGCAGGTTGCCGGCGACGTGCTGCATGATGACGGCGATGGAGTTCGTGTTCGCATCGAGAGCAACGTGGAGCCTGTCATCCGGCACCTGCTCGACGGCTCGATCGGCCAGCCGCTTGTTGCCCTCGAAGGCGTTGATGACCGCGGAGAGGAAGTCGGCGGCGATGTCCATGGGCGGCCCCTAGATCTCCTCGAGCCTCCGGTCGGAGTCGCCGAAGCGGTCGAGGCGGACGCCGGCCTTGTCCATGAGCGACAGATACAGGCTGCACATCTTGCGGTTGGGCCGATTGAGGTAATCGAGGACGCGGCCGGTGCGGATCCGGCCGCCGCCGCTTCCCAGCAACACGACCGGCAACTGGTTGTTGTCATGCCCGCCCGTCATCATGCTCGAGCAATAGAGAATCATCGAGTTGTCCAGCAGCGTGCGGCCGCCTTCCTGCACCCGGCTCATCCGGCCGGCGATGTAAGCGAGTTGCTCCGTGAAGAACTGGTTGACCTTGAGCCAGTCGGCATTGTTGGTGTGCGACAGCAGGTGATGGATCATGTAGTCGATGCGCTGATTCGGCTGCGACGACGGCAGGTTCGGGAAGCGCAGGCTGGAATGGTCGTTGTTCAGCTTGAGCGTGCATACGCGCGTGGTGTCGGTCTGGAAGGCGAGCACCAGGATGTCGCACATGAGCCGCATGTGCTGGTCGATGTCCTGCGGCATGCCGTCGGCCGGGCGCGGCATGTTGGGGCGCTCAAGCGTGGGCCGCCAGCCTTGCAGCCGGCCGGCCTGCCCCGCCCGGTTGATCTGCTGCTCCACCTCGCGGACGGACGACAGGTACTCGTCGAGCCGGCGCTGATCCGACCGGCTCACCTGGTTGCGCAGCCCGCGGGCATCGGCCAGGACGGCGTCGAGCACGCTCTGATCGGCCCGGCCGACATCGTTGCGGAACAGCCGGTCGAACGCCAGCGCCGGGTAGACTTCCAGCGGCGTGGGCGTGGTCGCCGAGCTCCACGAAATGTGCGAGCTGTAGATCATCGAGTAGTTCTTGTGGATGGCCGCGATCGACGGCTCGCAGCCGAGCACCAGGCTCGGTACCTTGGTGTGCTCGCGCATGCGCTGGGCAATCACCTGGTCGCAACTGACGCCGGAGCGGATTTCACCGCCTGGCGCGAGGTGGGCCCCGGTGAGCAGGTTGCCGGTCTGGCAGCTATGGATGCCGCCTATGAGGGCTTCCGCGTTGTACAGCCCGCGGATGAAGAGCATCTTCTCGCGATAGGGCCGCAGCGATTCGAGCACGCGACCCAGCTGCATCTGCTCGCCCTGGCCGCGCGCCCACCACTCGCCGCTATGGAAGCCATTGCCCGCGAACAGGCAGGCAAACCGCACCGGGGGCTCCGTCTCACGCCGCGGCGTACCATCCGCGCTCCAGACCGGCAACGACTCCAGCCACGGCAACGCCATGCTGACGCCGACGCCGCGAAGGAAGGTGCGGCGCGAAACGTGTAGATTGTTCGTCGTCATGATTCGGTCTCCAGTGCCACCACGGTTCGGGACGGCGAGCGCATTTCGGTAGGGCGAATACGTTTCGGGAGGGCGAGCACGTTTCGGGAGGGCGAGGCTCCTGCCGAGCCGCCAGCGGGCTCCCGTCTGTGTATGCACCCACCCGCCTGTTGCTGGTTCGCGGCTCGCCAGGAGCCTTGCCCTCCCGGATTCCGCCAGATCACGGGTCACCTCATCTCCACGGCAAGTTGTGGATCACACCCTGGTATGGCCAATCCTCGGATCTTGCAACGAGGCCCGCGCGAACTGGATTCTGCAACATATAGTCCCACTTCTCCGCATATGCGGATTCACTCCGTATACGTGAATCCCAGTGGTCCACCAACCAGTCATGTCCCGCCGTCTTGTGCCGCTTGCTGAACTGGGATTTCCAGTATCGCACCCAGTTATCGTAGCTGATCTCAGACAGCGTAGCAGCAGCGAAAAAATGGATATGGTCCGGCATGATTATGTAACGACCCATCAGCCACGCCGACGCTTCGAACCAGACTTGGCGAAGGAGATCATGAACCGAGTCATTCGCGAGCCACGTTCCGCGGTTCTTGGTGCACACCGTGTCGAAGATTATGGTCGGCTGACTCGCCACGATGAGTATGCCGTGCGCGGGGTGCTTCCGGTCCGGCAGTTTTTCTTCGGTATTGGTGAGATTGTCCATTCTTCAGGGGCCCTTGAAAGGCCAAATCACGGGAGGGCGAGGCTCCTGCCGAGCCGTCAGCAGGTTCCCGTCTGTTGGATAACTTCTCTCTGCCTGTTGCTGGTTCGCGGCTCGGCAGGAGCCTCGCCCTCCCGGTTTCTGCATCCCATTCGCCTGTTGCTGGCTCGTGGCTCGGCAGGAGCCTCGCCCTCCCGGTTTCTGCATCCATTCGCCTGTTGCTGGTTCGCGGCTCGGCAGGAGCCTCGCCCTCCCGGAAGCCGCGTGATTCGCGTTCCTCACTCTTCCCGGTCATGATCCCGGCCGCGCACCATGCGAAACTGCGGGCTGCGGACGATCGTCAACACCGCGGCCGATATGCGGCCGTCGTTGCGGTTCAGCTCCGACACCATCTCGTCGATCAGCGTCGTATCCGAAAGTGTCGTCGCGCGGCCCAGCGCGTAGCCTAGCAGTTGTCTACAGAAGAGGCGCACGATGACGTCCTTCTTTTTCGCCAGCAGGTGATTTCTTAGCCCCTCAATCCCCGCAAACTCGGTGCCGTCCTTCAGTTTGGCCCGGGTATCGACGGGCAGGCCGCTGATTTCCTTGGTGCGCCAGCGACCAATGGCGTCGAAGTTCTCGAAGGCGAACCCGTACGGATCGATGCGCACGTGGCACGACGCACAGGAGGCATCGGACACGTGGCGTTCGACCTGCTGTCTCGTGGTCCGCTTGTCGGCGCCGCCTTCCACGTCGGGGAGGATCGGCACATTGGCGGGCGGTCGCGGTAGCTTTTCGCCCAGCAACGTCTCCACGACCCAGTTGCCGCGCAGCACGGGGCTGGTCCGCGACGCGCCGGCCTGCTTGGCCTGCACGCTGGCCAGGCCCAAAACGCCGCCGCGACCGTACTTGCGCACTCCCTCGACACGCCTCCATTGTGGCCCGGTCACGCCGGGAATGCCATAGTGTTTCGCCAGCGCTTCGTTGAGAAAGGCATAGTCGCTGTCAAGGATGTTCGTCACCGCCCGGTCCGCCTGGAAGAGGTCCTGGAAAAAAAGGATCGATTCCTCGTAGATGACCTTGCGCAGTGCCGGCGTGAAGGTGGGAAACAGCTTCTCGTTCTTCTCCTTCAGTTCGTCGAAGTTGCGGACATGGATCCACTGCGTGCCGAACTCGATGGCCAGCGCTCGCAGCCGATCGTCCTTGAGCATGCGCTGCGCTTGCGCGGCCAGCACGGCGGGCTCGCGGAGCTTGCCGTCGGCGGCCAGCCGGCGCAGCTCCTCGTCCGGCATGGAGGACCACAAGAAATAGCTGAGCCGCGACGCCAGTTCCCAGTCGTCGATGGGCCCCGGCTTGACGCCGGCGGGCGCCTTCTCGATGCGAAAGAGAAACGCCGGTGTCAGCAGCACGCGAGTCAGCACGCCGCGGAACGCCTCGTCGTGCGGGACCTTCTTCTTGCGGAGCTTGTCATAGAGGCCGCGCAGCTCGGCCTCCTCCTGCTTGTGCAACGGCCGGCGATAGGCACGGGCAGCAAACCGCGACAGCTCGGCCAGGTGCTTCGGCTCGGCGGCCAGTGCATCCTTGTTGAACTCATCGGCCCGCTTCTTGAACACCGGCCGTTGACTCTCGAAGTACGCCAGCAGTTCCTTCGGCTGATCCTGCGTCACGTAGCCGATGAACTGCGGCAGGTAATCATTCTCAACCACCGGCTGCCGGCTGATGAAGCGATGTTCCTCCCAGAGGTGGTCCAGGCGCCGCTTCTGTTCGGCGTCGAGCAACAGCCGTTCCAGCGGTTCATCCTCGCGATGGAACATCTTGAGGCTCACCACTTCATCGGTGGGAACGACATTCGGAAAGCAGACGTACCAGGGGAAGATTTGACGAAACTCGGCGAAGCCCTTGAGCAGCGTCTTGAACGCCGTCGAATTCGCCGAGGCGACGATGGGGCTCTTGCCGTCCCAGACTGGCTCGCGTGGCACCGTGCCGGCCGTCGCGTCAAAGAAGACGACGCGTTCGCCGGCCGGCTGATCGAGCCGGCCTTCGACGACAAAGTCGCGGTCGCGAAACAGCGGCGCCGGCAAGCGCACTTCGATCGACGAGTTCGGCAAGGCGGTGATATTGCCCTCGGCGGTGAAGCGATCGCCGGGTAGACCGAACGCAGCATCCCTGGGTCGCGGCCTGGCGAAGCGCGCAAGGTCGAGTCCCGCCAGGAGAGCGCCGTCAGGAGCGATCAGCGCGTCGAAGACAGCGCGGTCCGGATCCTTCTCCTGCACCGGACGGGGACCGGTGAGGAGCTTCTGCACTCGTTCGGCCAGGGCGGCGCTTTCCTGGCGTTGCCCCTTGCCCGCCGCGAGGCGCCACTGGCCCAGCAACGATGCATCGGGGAAGCGGCCCGCGACGATGGTGTTCCCCGGTTTGGCCGGCCCGCGCACGAAGCTCCACGTGTCCTTGTTGCCATGCGTATCCGCGTGCGGGTTGCCGGCCTGCACCGTGTTGGCGATGTCGGCGGCGAGGTCCCAGACCTTCTTCGCGCCGGTGATCGTGAAGTTGACTTCGGTGAGATCGCAGGTGTGCTCGGCGTTGCGCGCATCCACCACCAGCACGAGCTGATCGCCCTTGGCGACGGTCAACGTTTTTTCGGGAACCTTGGCCGCGCCGCCGAGGTCGATGGCGCCTTGCGCGAGGATGGCGGCCCGGTCGCCACGGCGCAGCTCGAGCCACCAGGCGACGCCGTTGCCGCACGCCGGATGCACGTGCTTGACCAGCGCCGCGACCTTGATCTTGCCCGCGTGCGGGCTCTTCCAGGCGACGGCGACGAACTCGGTGGGCGTGGGATGGACGGCCACCTTGCGCGGCGCCATCGTGCCTGGAATCTGCCGTACGGCATCGGAAGCGTTGCTGACGAGCACCGGCAGCTCGGCGTTCCGCCGCCGCCAGCCGTGGATCGGCGGATGCTGCGGGTTGTCCGGCGTCTTCTCGTCCAGGAGGTCGAGTGGTGTTGCCGCAGCGGTCAACGCCGGCTCCGCCGTTTCCCTGCGAGCGTCGATGGCCAGCAGGGCCGTCCAGCGTTGCAGCAACGCGGCGTCGAGGTTGTGCTTCCGGGCAACATCGTGCACGCGCGGCTTGGCATCGTGGGCCAACTCGGCAGCGGCGGCGAGATACCTGGCGGCATCGGCGAAGACGGCGGCATGATCCACCTCGAAGGCACTGCCATATTTCGGATAGTCCGCGAGCAGGAGCGGCGCCTTACCCTTGCCCTCGAAGCGTGGCCGTTGCCAGACGATGCGCGTCCCCCTGGCCGCCGGCGTGAGGTCATGCGACACCAGGCGGACGACGACCTCGCCCTGGCCGGGCGCCGGCTTGACGGCCAGCCGGACCGGCTGCACATCGCCGGCGACCGGATCGTTGGCAACCTGCCGGGTGGTGGCGCCGTAGCGATAGCTGCCGATGGGTACGAACTTCCACAGGGCCGCCTGCCAGTCGCTGATCTCCCTGGTTGCCGCGGCGATGTCGCCCTGACGCCAGCGCACGCGGACGCGATCCAGCGGTTGCGACGGTTCGCCGCCTGTCATCGTCGTCCAGAGCGAGCGCAAGTACTTCGCGTTGAGCTTCTCGCGCGTTGCCACGTCGTCGAACTTGCCGTCGGCGAGGGCGGCGCGATGGCGGACGGTCGCGGAGATGTAGGGCGCGAATGCCAGCCGGCCGTCGCTGGAGTGTGCGGCATAGAACTGCCGCAGCTTTTCAAGACTCTCGTTGGTCCAGTCGCGACGCGTCTTGCTGGGGCTGAAGCGGAAACCATCGGGCAGGAGGACGGCCCGCCCGGCGATGTCCTTGGCGGCATTCAGGTAGCGCGTGAACAGCGGCGGCGTGACATCGGCGAGCGCCTCGGCCGCATTGGTGAAACCCTCGCCGGCGGCGCCGTCGGCGGGAAACTCGCGTGTCGGCCGCATGTCCACGCCCGTCAGGTCGCGGATGGTGCAATCATACTCGGCGTTGCTCAGCCGACGCAGCGGCACGCGCCCCGGATCGCCGGTGCGCGCCCGCGCCTCCGCGTCGAGCATGGCGCGAACCCAGCGCAGGAGGGTGGCCCGCTCGGCATCGCTAGGCCGGGGCTTGCCGCGCGGCGGCATCTCGCCCGTTTCCAGCTGCTCGATCATGTGCTGCCACGGCTTCGTGTCCTTGCGGATCGCCGCCAGCGAGTCGAAGCGCTCCAGATCGAGGTCGCCCTTGTGCACTTTCTTCGAGTGGCACGCGAAGCAGTACTTGCCCAGGAGCGGCCGGATTTCCTTGAGATAGCCGGCGCCCAGATCGAGCGCCGGCGTGTCGCCTTGCAGCGCAGCCGCGGCAACACAGCCGAGCGCCGCAGCCAGCGTCACAGCAGCGATGGCGATGGGCCGTGGCAAGTTGTGTCGTCTCATGGAGCCTCTCGAATAGACTGTCGGCAGCAAATCGGAGCGTGACAAGTTCTTTGGGAGGTCAGGGGGTATTGTACCATGACTTGAGCGCTTGAGCGGAACAAGCGTTGCCTGGATCCGCTCAGCAATTCCAGAGGTTTGGTTCACAGAGATAGAGTCCCGGTCATGTTCTCCTGGCGCTCTTTGCGTCTTGGCGGTGTACTTTTCTTGCTCGAGTGTACTCTTCGAGTGATTTCTTTGCAGCGTGCAGAGATTTCATGGCGATTCTAACCACGGATTTCACGGATGGCACGGATAAAGAAGACAGGGTTGACGGACGATTGACTGGCTTCTTGATTTCTTGATCCGTGCCATCCGTGCCATCCGTGCCATCCGTGACATCCGTGACATCCGTGGTCGCTTTGTCTTGCGCATCTTCCTGATCGTAGTTGCGGCTTGACCGCGCTGGGTCTTTCGGTGCACTCTTCTTGCTCGAGTGCGGCTCGGCCACGCTGTGACTCGGTGACGTCCTGCCTTGCACCGCGAAGACGCGAAGAGCGCAAAGAATTCCAAATCAATCCACGCGGCATTTCTTTCCTTGCGATCTTTGCGTCTTGGCGGTGCACTCTTGTTGCTCGAGTACGGCTCGGCCACGCTGTTAGTCGGTGACGCCTAGCCTGGCACCGCGAAGACGCGAAGATCGCCAGGGAATCCACGCCTTTCCGCATAGAATGCACCAGAAGTGTTACACGGGAGGAGACATGCGTGCGTTGTTGATGGCGGCGGGGATGCTGTTGCTCCTGGCGGGGGCGGGGCGGGTTCCGGCGCAAGTCCCGGCTCAGGACAGGCTGCCGAAGTTTTCCGAGGAGATCCTCAAACGCCTGAAACAGCGCAACGAGACGCTGTCCTGGTATGCCCCCGATCCGTGGGGGGACCTGGAGCATGCCGGCAAGGAACCCAAGGTCGTCAAGGGACTCATTCCAGTGGTCGAGGGCGCGGCCAGCTTTCCGCCGCCGGGGACGCCGGACCTGGGCGTGCCGTTCGGATTCATCCTGTCGCTGCCGCCGTTCGATACGGTCAACCGATTTCGATCGAACATGGTGGCCGACCTGAAGAATCTCCGTTACCTCGAGCTGCGCGGCTAACGTTTCGATCTTGCCGACTTCAAGAAACTGGCCAACCTCCCGGCGCTGGCCATGCTGCAGATGGAGCTTGCGAAGGATGACGTAATTGCTGTGCTGGAAGACTTCCCTGCCATCGAACACCTGAGCTTTCGCCTTGAAAACGCCACCATCAAGCATTTCCAGGAACTGCCCGAGCTGGCGGAGCTGAACCTGTACGGCAACCCCAAGCTGACGGCCGCGTGCTGCAAGGATCTCAAGGAGATGAAGAAGCTGCGGGCGCTGGACCTGCCGTCCATGCGCGATCTGAACGCCGCCCTGCACGAACTCAAGGACATGAAGCAGCTGCGCGCCCTGCGAGGGCTTTTCGGCCTCAACGAGGAAAGCCTGACGCACCTCGCGGAATTGACCCAGCTCGAACACCTCGACATTCGCGTATCGGCCAGCAAGGAGGCGCTGCAAAGGCTGAAGAAGGCCCTGCCGCGTTGCCGCATCAAGCACTGACGCGGCAAGCATCGCTCATCAACGAGTCGCAGCTGCCAGCGGCGGCGCCTTGCTGGATCCCTTGGCATGCGCCACCTTGCCCTCGATGAAGCGATTGCACCCGCTGTTCCCGGAAACGCGCAGCCGGAAGCGCAGCAGATCCTCGTCGATGCACAGGCCCATCGTGTTGTTGGACGGCTCGGCGGCCGGCTCGATCTGAAACCACTTGCAGTCCTTGCACTTGCCCCATCTGGAACGTGCCATGTTGTCGTCTCCTTCGTCGTTTCCAGCGAACCCATGGGATGAAGTGCAAATGACGTGCCCGAGGAGGATGACCGGGCGGTGACCGACGCAGTCGGTTCGCTTGAAAGAGTCTCGTCCTCATGGCCTCTGTGCGGTAGACTAGCGGAAGAGGAGATTCTGATCATGAGCGGCGCCTCTTCTGCATCCACTCCGCTGGCTGTCGATGTCGCCGTTGTCCTGACGGCGGTGATTCGACCCGAACCCGAGGCGGGCGGCTATTCCGCTTCCATACCCGCGCTCCCGGGCTGTCACACACAGGGAGACACGCTCGATGAGGTTCGCGCCAACCTCCGCGAAGCTGCGGAAGGCTGGCTCGCCGTCGCGCACGAAGACGGCGTCGCGCGTGCGGCAGCCGAGGAAGCGCCGTGAAGATCGTGTCCGGCAAACAGATGTGCCGTGCACTGGAACGGCACGGCTGGACGCTTGCACGCATCAAGGGCAGCCACCACATCTACCGACACACGGAGTCCGGGCGGCGTACCGTCGTGCCAGTTCACGGCAACCAGGATCTCAAGCCGGGAACACAACGCGGCATCATGCGCGACGCGGGGTTGACCGAGGGTGATGTTTGAGATCGCCCTTCTCCAGGGCGCGCATGCCAAGCTCACGGCGCTGCGTGAGCATGGTGAACTCACGCGAGGCGACGCTATGGCCATTTGACAATGGGACGATGCCCTTGGCTGCCGCAGTCATTGCTCACGCAGGGCCATGAGCATGGCACACGGCGCGTAGCCTTTAACCATTGGCAGCGCCCGACAGATATGCCGGCGGCTCAGGTAAGGGAATCCGCGCTTGCATCAAGTGGCGGGCCAGGAGCCGTGCGGGCCAGCCTGATAACGGATAGATTTCGCGATCCGCCGCAGGACCAATGACCTCGACGTTTCCGCACCAGAAGCACGCCGCTAGCGACGCTCGTTGACCGGCTCGCTCCACCCTGACGCCCATGTGCGGATCGAAGCACTTGAAGCTCGGGCCAGTTCGACAGTTGCCGGCTACGAGCGAACGACCAATTTTGCGACGCTGCCCTGAAGATGTTACGGTGAGCTGCCCGAGGATTCGGTAGCCGTGACACCGATCGTGCGGATCGCTGTTGCGATGATCTTCCGGATCAAGCGAGAATATCTCCATGACTTCTGGTTGAGCGAGAATGAACTGCAGCTCTTGCGGGAATTGACGCGCGGGGGCAGTACGGGACAATAACCAGGCGGAAACGCGAGGAAGGATCGCGTCAAGGAAACGATTCCACGAGTCCGTGATCACATTGGACATGGTCTCCTGCCGAATCCCGCCAAATGGCCGACTTGTAAGCGACCGAGAATGATTGCGCTGACGCTCTCGGCTCGCCAAGCGAAAATGCGCGAACGGTTGCGACAACACTCGCGTGCCATGCGTGCCATGCTCACGGCTTTGCGTGAGCATGGCAAACCAGCACGCCACGCGCTTGCGCGGACCAAATCGACTCACTAACGACGATCCTCGCCCGCCTGGGGACACGGTGCGCGAAACCGCAAGCGCGTGGCATGCAGTTTGTGAGCCGTCGCTCTGCCGCAGACCGGCCCCTACGTCCATTAGACCATGAGAAGCCGGCTTTGCCAGGTCAGCTGTGCCGGGCGGCAGCAGATTTCGCTGAATGCGTCCGGAGCGGGATGTGCCGAGGGGATATATGTCGGTTTCTGGACGAATCCTGGACGAATATTCTGGACGGATCGCCCGCGTGCCATGCTCACGGCTTTGCGTGCGCATGGCGTACCTGCGAATGTCACGCGACGATCTCGCGAACCACGTTGCCGAAGACATCCGTCAGCCGGTAATCGCGGCCCTGGAAGCGGAAGGTGAGCCGGGTGTGCTCGATGCCGAGCAGGTGCAGGATGGTGGCCTGGAGGTCGTGAGGCGTGACCGGGTTCTCGGCGACGTCGAAGCCGAGTTCGTCGGAGTTGCCGTGGCTGACGCCGGGGCGGATGCCGCCGCCGGCCAGGAACAGCGTGTAGCAGAAGGGGTGATGGTCGCGGCCGAGGTTCGGGCTGCCGGCGGTGCGGCCCTCGCGGAACGGCGACCGGCCAAACTCGCCGCCCCAGATGACCAGTGTCTCATCCAGCAGGCCGCGGGCTTTCAGGTCGCGGATCAGCGCGGCGACGGCCTGGTCCATGCCGCGGCACTTGTTCGTCAACCCCTGGCGGATGTCCTCGCCCGGTCCCGTGCCATGGAAGTCCCAGCCCCAGTCGTGCAGTTGCACGAAGCGCACGCCCTGCTCGACCAGCCGGCGGGCCAGCAGGCAGTTGTTGTTGAAGCTGGCGCCGCCCGGCTGGGCACCGTACATGTCGAGGACGTTGCGTGGCTCGCGGGAGATGTCCATCACCTCGGGTACGGCCGTCTGCATGCGGAAGGCGAGCTCATACTGCGCGATGCGCGTCTGTGTCTCCGGGTTTCCCAGCTCGGCACCTTGCATCTCGTTGAGGTCGCGCAGGGCGTCGAGGCTGAGCCGGCGCATGTCGCGGTCCATGCCGCGCGGGTTGGAGACGAACAGCACCGGATCGCCTTGCGAGCGGCACTGCACGCCCTGATAGACGGACGGCAGGAAGCCGTTGCTCCAGATACTGTTGCCGGCACTCGGGAAGGTGCCGCTGGAGACGAGGACAATGAACCCGGGCAGGTTCTGGCTTTCGGAGCCGAGGCCGTAGGTGACCCAGGTGCCCATCGATGGCCGGCCAAACTGCGGCGAGCCGGTGAACAGCAGCAGCTCCGCCGGCGCGTGGTTGAACTGGTCGGTGGTCAGCGACTTGATGAACGCGAGATCGTCGGCGATGCCGGCGATGCGCGGCACGGCGGCCGACGCCCAGGCACCGCTCGCGCCATGGCGGGCGAACGGCTGCGGCGTGCCGAGCAGCTTGGGCACGCCGCTGGTGAAGGCGAAGCGTCGGCCACGCAGAAACTCCTGCGGACAATCCTGCCCGTTGCGCCGCACCAGCTCCGGCTTGTAATCGAAGAGATCGAGATGCGGCGGCGACCCGGCCATGTGCAGGTAGATCACGTTCTTGGCCCGTGGCCGATGATGCGGCCGGCGCGGCGCCAGTGGATTGGCGGCGGGGCGGTCGTCGGCTTTCGCCGCACTGTCGTTCATCAGCAGCGACAAGGCGACGGCGCCGATGCCGGCTTGCGAATCGCGCAGGAAGTGGCGGCGGGTGATGTGGAGTTTGTGGTTGAAGTAGAGATGGTTCATCTTCGCTTCCTGGTGGTTGGTCGATAGCCGGCCTTGCGGAGCAGGCGGTTGGCCCAGGCCTGCTCCTCGGGCGACAGCGGCGGCCGGCAGGGCTGGTTGTAGTCGATGCGGTCCTGGTAGCAGCCATCGGTATAGGTCTGCTCGACGACGGCTTGCACGTCGAGCGGCACATCGGGATCCTTCCCTGCGCGCGGAATCCCGATCCGCGGCAGCCGTTCGGCTAGCCGGCGCGGATAGAGATCGAACTCGTCGCGCTCGCCGCTGCCGCGGTTGACGCAAGCGAGATAGTGATACGGCCGCTGGGCGCGGGCGGCCCACTCGGCGACGGCCAGCACATGCGGACCCGTCCGCAGCAGATCGATCTCCACTAGGTGGACCGCGCTGCGGCGAATCTCCCGCTGTTTGGCCAGATACAGTTCGCGCCCGGGTCCGGCATACTTGTTGGTGGGGCTCAGGACTTCGATGACCGTCACCAGCCGTTGCTTGTCGTGCAGGTCAAGGATGTTCAGATACGCTTCGTGAAGCTCTCGCGCGGGGGTCCGAACGACGACCGGCTTATCCGCTTCGAGGACGGCGACGGCTCCTTTTGCTTTCTTTTTCTTCTTGACCCAGACATCCGGCACGCGTTCCTTGGCCGGACCCTCCACATACACGCGTTCCTCGATCGCGGTCAGGTAGCGCGGCCGGAGGACTGGCTGAAGCTGATTGCGGATGTAGACAATCAGCGCGGTGTGGACGCCGGTCCACAGCACGGGTTCTTCCAGGTACGGGTCCATTCCGGGAAACAGCATGACTACTCCGGCTCGATTCCAAGGGCGCGAAGCTGGGCGGCCAGGCGGTCGGCGCGCTGGCGTTCTTGCTCGGCGCGCTCGGCGCCAGTGGGGATCAAGTTGCCTTCAGGAAGCCGCCAGCGCAGCCAGTCCGCCTCCACGTTTTCGAAGATGCCGTGCCAGACGACGAGTTCAAGACCGATGACAGGCAAGCGCCCGTCCGCGAGAGGCTGGTATTCCTTTTCACGCAAGGCAAAGATGTTGAGCGTGCCCTTGTCGAGCAGATTATCCGGGTCCCAGACGATGTAATAGGGAGCGCCCAGCGTCGCATACACCGCCGCCTTGCGCGTGAACTCATCGCCCACCCGGTTCGAGACAATCTCGATGATGGCGTCGGGCGGTTTGCCGAATTCCCAAATAAAGTAGGAGCGATGACGCTTGATCAGCAAGTTTTCCCGCGGCTTCACGTCCAGGCTCAACAAGACATCCGGGACAATCGCCGGCTCGTGCGCGCTATAAAAAAGACCGACGTTGGCGGTTACAAGAAACGGCCGGTCGTTCCCGGGGCCTGGCCAGCACGCATACAGCGGCTCCGTCAACAAACGCATTTGCTTTTCCGAGTACATATTGTCCACGGGCGTGTCGTCCTCCGTCACGAGGTGGTCGACCTCAGGCCAGAGCTCGGGAGGCAGAGGCTTTGTAGGATCGTCGGGGTTGTAATAGGCATCTAACTCGACTGGGGGCGCACTTCCCGGCGGCACGCCTCCTGGCGGATTCGGCGGCGCAATCGGTTGCTCACTGATAGCCATGTCACCTCCATCATCGCTTCGCAAACATCTCATCCAGATTCAGCAGCACATTGCTGACAACGGTCCAGGCGGCCAGGTCCGCGGGTTCCATGCCGGGAGGCAGCGGGCCGAGCGGTTCCGTCGCCATCTGCACGGCTTCCTTCGGCGCCTTGGCGAACTTCTCGCGGGCCGTACGCTGTAGATCGACGAGCCGTTTCAGCTCGGCGTCGCGCGGCGGGCGCGACAGGCACAAGCGGAAACCGTAGGTCGCCCGAGTTTCCGGCGTGGCGCCGCCTGCCTTCACCATGCGCCGCGCTAGCGCCTGTGCCGCTTCCACGTAGACGGGGTCGTTCAAGGTCGTCAACGCTTGCAGCGGCGTGTTGGTCCGCGGCCGTTTCACCGAGCAGACATTGCGGCTCGGCGCGTCAAACGTGATCATCGACGGATACGGCGTGGTCCGCCGCCATTGCGTGTACAGCGCCCGGCGATACTTGTCCTCGCCCTTGCTGTCTTCCCAGTCGGTGCCCGAGCCGAAGGCAGCAGTGAGGCCGAGCTTGGGGCACGGCGGCCGCACCGGCGGGCCGTGCATCTTCGGGCTCAACAGGCCGCTGACGAACAGCGCCTGGTCGCGGATGGTCTCCGCCGAGCTGCGATGTCGTGGACCGCGGGCAAACAGGCGGTTGCTCGGATCGCGCTGTTCCAGCTCGGGCGTGATGCGCGACGATTGCCGGTACGTCGCCGACGTCACCAGCATGCGGAGCAGCTTCTTGACGTCCCATTTCTGGGCAACGAACTCGACCGCCAGCCAGTCGAGTAGCTCCGGATGCGTCGGTAGCTTGCCGCGGATGCCGAAGTCCTCCGGCGTCTCGACCAGCCCGCTGCCGAAGACCTGCTCCCAGTAGCGATTGACCGTCACACGCGCCGTGAGCGGGTTGCTGGCATCGACCAGCCAGCGGGCGAGTGCCAGCCGGTCGGGCTTCGTCTTGTCGGCCAGTGGATGCAGCACGGCGGGCACACCGGGCGTCACCGGCTTGCCCTCGTCGAGGAAGTTGCCGCGAATGTGGATGCGTGTGTTGCGCTTCTTGCCGTCGGGCAGCTCGTGCATGATCGGAGTCGTTAGCGGCTTCACGGCGGCCAGTTGCTTGCGCAGGACGGCGAGCTGGTCGGTGATCTTCTTCTTTTCCGGACCGGCGCCCTTCACCTGCTTCAGTTGCTTGTCGAGCGCCGCAATCTCGGCGTCCAGCTTGCTTTTCTGCTTCGCCTGCTCGGGAGTCGGCGCGGACAGCAGCGGACTGTTATCCGAACGGTCGGCATCCTCTGTCTGATTGAAGATGGCGTAGACACGGAAGAACTCTTCCTGGCTGATCGGGTCGTACTTGTGGCTGTGGCACTGGGCGCAGCCGATGGTGAGGCCCATCCATACCTGCATGGTGGTGTTGACGCGATCGACGACGGCGGCGACACGGAACTCCTCGTCGCTGGTGCCTCCCTCGTCGTTGGTCAGCGTGTTGCGGTGGAACGCCGTCGCCAGGATCTGCTGCGTCGTCGCCTGCGGCAGCATGTCGCCGGCGATCTGCTCGATCGTGAACTGGTCAAACGGCTTGTTGGCGTTGATGGCGTCGATCACCCAGTCGCGATACTTCCAGATGGTCCGCAGGTTGTCGGTGGCATAGCCGTTGGAATCCGCGTAGCGGGCCAGATCGAGCCAGTTGTGGGCCCAGTGCTCGCCGTAGGCCGGCAACTCGAAGAGCCGGTCCACGTACTTCTCGTAGGCATCCGGGCTCGGATCGTTGACAAAGCGATCGACGGCAGCGATGGTCGGCGGTAGACCCGTCAGGTCGAGGCTCACGCGCCGGGCCAGGGCATGGCGATCCGCCTCGGGCGACGGCTTCAACCCTTCCGCTTCCAGCCGGGATAGCACGAAGTCGTCGAGCGCGTTCCTGGCCCAGCCCTTCGTCTTGACGATGGGGATCGCCGGCCGTTGCGGGACGACAAACGACCAGTGCTTCTGGTACTCGGCCCCCTCCTCGATCCAGCGCTTGAGCAGTTCCTTCTGCTTGGGCTTTAGCGTGATGTTGCTCTTGGCGGGGGGCATGCGGTCGCTGCCCTCGGAGTGGATGCGCGTCAGCAACTCGCTGGACCTGGCATCGCCGGGAACGATGGCCTTGCCGCCGCTCCTGAGCGACTTCAAGGCCGACTCGCGGACGTCGAGCCGCAGGCCCGCCTTGCGCATCTTCTCATCCGGTCCGTGGCAGACGAGGCAGCTCGACGCCAGGATCGGCTGGATATCGCGGGCGAACTGCACCTTGTCGGCCGCGCCTTTGCCAGGAACGGAGACTCCGGTCTGGCCAAGCGCCGCCCCGGCCAGCACGCACACGCAAGCTATTGGCATCGTTCTTCTCATGCCTGTTAGTTTCCCATCCGGCGAATGGATTGGCAAGGAGAATGTGCAGGGTTGGCAGCGCGGCCGTTGCTCGAGCTACCGGTGCATGGGATGCGCTCGCCGCCGCACCGCGCCGCCCTACAACAGAGAGCAACCACACACGCGAGGCCAAAGCTCCATGAAAATCCTCCCCGTACCGCTGAAGCGCCTGGTCGCCGACATTTTCGCCGCCGCGGGGTGCCGGCCACCCGAGAACGAGCGCATCGGCCATTACCTGGTCGAAGCCAATCTGGTTGGCCACGATTCCCACGGCGTCATCCGCGTGCCCGTCTACATCCAGTGGCTCAAGGAGGGCAAGGTCCTGGCCAACCAGGAGCTCAAGGTTGTTCACGAGAATGACGTGATGGCCGTCGTCGATGGCCAGTTCGGCTTCGGGCAGGTGATGGGGGAGAGGGCGATGCAGCTCGGCATCGCCAAGTGCAAGAAATCCGGCGTGGCCGTGATCGCGCTGCGCAACCCGGCCCACCTGGGCCGCATCGGCGACTGGGCGGAGATGGCGGCGTCGGCCGGTATGCTGTCGCTGCACTTCGTCAACACCAGCGGCGTCGGCATCCTGGTCGCCCCGGTCGGCGGCATCGAGCGGCGCCTGTCGGCCAATCCGGTAGCGGCCGGAATCCCGGTCCGCCATGGGCCGCCCATCATCTGGGACGTGTCCACCTCCGTCATCGCCGAGGGCAAGATCAAGGTGGCCCTCAACAAGGGCGTGCCCGTCCCGGACGGTTGCATCATCGACTCGGAAGGCAAGCCGATCAACGATCCCAAGACGTTTTACGGCCCGCCGCCGGGCGCGATTCTCCCCTTCGGCGGACACAAGGGCTACGGCCTGAGCATCATCGCCGACGTCCTCGCCGGCGCCCTCACCGGCAACGGCTGCAGCAACCCCGCCGCCACCCGGCTTACCAACGGCATGCTGACCATCCTGCTGTCGCCTGGCTTCTTCATCAGCGAGGAGGAATTCCACGCCGAGGTCGAACGCTTCGCAGCCTACATCAAGACATCGAAGAAGACGTCGCCGACTGCGGAAATCCTCATGCCGGGCGAGCCCGAAAACCAAAACCGCGCTCGGCGGTCCAGGGATGGCATCGATCTCGATGATACGACCTGGGGACAGATCACGGCGACGGCGAAGTCGCTCGGCGTGGCAACCATATGAACCAGATGTGCACTACGCTTGTTCGTTGTCAATTCTTCGTGTTTTCATTTTGCGGCCCAAACGAAGAATGAAAAACGAAGAATGCAGCGTTACCTTCCCGATTCCTACATGTTCCTCGGCATCGAAATCGGCGGGACGAAGTTGCAGCTTGGCATCGGCGCCGGGGATGGCGTGCTGCGGGCGCGCTGGCGTGGCGATGTCGATGTCACCGAAGGCGGCGTGGGAATTCGTCGCCAGATTCTCGACGCCGTCCCGGCGTTGCTGACCGACGCGAAACTCCAGCATGGCGATCTCCGCGGCATCGGCATCGGCTTTGGCGGGCCGGTGGATGACGCCCGGCGGACCGTCATCAAGTCGCACCAGATCGAAGGCTGGGAGAACTTTCCGCTGGCTGACTGGATCTCGCAAGCTCTGGGCCTGCCGGCGGTGCTGGGCAACGACGCCGATGTGGCCGGCCTCGCCGAGGCACATCACGGTGCCGGCAAGGGACTCTCGCCGATCTTCTACATCACCATCGGCTCCGGCATCGGCGGCGGCTTCATCGTTGATGGCCAGATCTATCGCGGACAAGGCCGCGGCGGCGCGGAGATTGGCCACGTGCATGTCTTCGACCCAGCGTCGAGAAAAGAAGATTTGCTGGAACATGTCGCCTCCGGCTGGGCCATCGGCCGGCGGGCAAGTTCCCGCAGCGGCGGCCAGATCACGGCGCGCGAAGTCGGCGACCGCGCCCGCAACGGCGATCCGCGCGCGCTCGATGTGCTGAGCGAGACCTGCGACGCCCTGTGGCAGGCCATCCGTCACGTCATCGTGCTCCTGTGCCCGCGGCGGATCGTCATCGGCGGCGGCGTGTCATTGATGGGCGACCCCCTCTTCCGTCCGCTGCGTGAACGGCTCGCGCAACTCGACTTCGAACCGTTTCGCGGCTTGACCGACATCGTGCCCGCGGCGCTGGGAGAAGATGTTGTGGTCCATGGGGCGCTGACGCTGGCGGCGATGTAGCTTGTCTGGGTACAACCGGGACGGCGGCTTGCATGGAGCCATGTCAACGCCGGCGGCTGGAAGACGTGCTGGAATAGCCCTCGGCTCATCCGTAGCGCCGCCCTCGCTGCAGGATTCGTTGCGTTGCCACCCCCCCTCTCGGCACCCCGGCAACGAATCCACGAGTGAGCTCGAACGAGACTCCTCTTTTCTTGCGTTCACCGTCCCAGGTAGCCGTCGGCCGTGCGCGTCGTCTCCTCGTCGTCGTTGCTCCACAGTTCGTCGAGGTTGCGAGTCATGCGGCGGCCGGCGAGTTTTAAAAAGTAGCGGCCGGCCTGGGCGTCGCGGTTGACGTCCTCCGCCTTGCCGTTGCCGTGGTTCAGGAGATGATCCAGCCGGCTGAGCACGCAGCTTGACGCGTACAGGTCGCAGGCCACCCAGGAAATGCGCTCCTGCAGATACTGCTTGGTGAGCACCGCTTCGCGGTGCTGACGCAGCACGGTTTGCACCGCCAGGCCGAAGTCGCGGACGCGTTTGCCAAGGAGGCGGGCATCTTCGCGCAGGCTGGGACTGACCACCGGCACTTCGGGGCTCGTGAAGCGCGAGGCCACCTGGTTGCGGCCGAAACGCCAGAGCGTGCCCCACTGCTTGATGGGATGCTTGATGGCGTTCACGACCCCCTGCAGATGCTCGCCTACGCCGCGCATGCCGACCAGGGCGATGAAGGCCAAGAGCACGTCGTTGGCCCCCTCGCCGATGAGGTTGATGCGGGCGTCGCGCATCATGCGCTCGTAGGGTTCGTTCGAGAAGTAGCCCTGGCCGCCGTAGATCTGCAGCGTGTCGTTGACGATCTGCCAAAGCGCATCGGTCGAGAACACCTTGAGCATGGCCGTCTCGAGCATGTAATCTTCCGCGCCGCGGTCGATGAAGCTGGCGCACTGGCTGGTGGTGGCCTCCATGGCGAAGGCGTTGGCGGCCATGTAGGCGATCTTCTTCTTGACCAGCTCGAATTCGGCCAACGGCTGCTGAAACTGGATGCGCTCGCGGGCATGCTTGACCGAGGCGGCGAGACAGGTCTTCGCCGAACCGGTACAGCTCGCGCCGAACGTGGTCCGCCCGAAATCGAGGACCGTCAGCGCGACGCGCAAACCCTTGCCGAGCGGGCCGAGGACGTTCTCCGCCGGCACGGCCATGTCGCGGAAGGCCAGCCGTGCCGTCGCCGTGCCGCGGATGCCGCACTTGTCCATGCGCGCCTCCACGACCTCGAAGCCGGGCATGTCGGGCGTGACCAGGAATGCGGTGACCTTCGACTTGCCGTCGGGTCCCGGCGTGCGGGCCATCACGGTGAGGACCTGGGCGATGGCGCCGTTGGTGATGTAGCGCTTCTCGCCGTTGAGGATGAATGACTTGCCGTCGGCGCTGGGCGTGGCCGTGGTCTGCACGTTCGCGGCATCGGAGCCGGCCATCGGCTCGGTGAGGGCGAAGGCGGCGAGCTTGCGGCCGGCGATCATGTCCGGCAGCCAGCGGCGCTTTTGCTCCTCGGTGCCGAACAGCACCAGGGCGCGAATGCCGATGCTGTGATGAGCGTTGACGAACACGGCCGTGGAGGCGCAGTGCCCGCCGATGATCTCCATGATCGTGCAGTAGGCAAGCTGGGAGAAGCCCCGGCCGCCAAACTCCTCGGGGGCCGCCATGCCGAGCACGCCGAGTTGCCCCAGCCCGTCGATGACCGAACGTGGGATGTCGGCGTTGCGGTCGATGGCGGCGGCGTCGATATGTTCGGCGGCGAAGCGCCGTAGCTCCGCTGCCGCCTGCTCGGTTTGTGCGCGATCCGCGCTGGATAGCTCGGGATAGGGAAACAGCAGCGGCGCGCGAAACTGGCCAAAGAACAGGCTCTTGGCGAAACCGATCGTCTCCGGACCGGTGAACAGGATCTCTTCGGCCTGCTTTTTCTGTTGCTCGATCTGCTCGGCGGTCAGTGCCATGATGGGCCTCCCTTCTCGGTGAAATTATACTCTTGAAGCCGGCGCCGTGTAAATGTGGGCAAGGTAGCGTCGGGGTGTGGTTCCAGTCAAAGACGCTTCAACAGCACTTCGGAGTACCTCAAGGCGTGCCACCCAAAGCCCGGCCAAGCCTCTCAATCCCCTTAGTCCCCATGGCGAAGTCGCCGGGAACAGTGAGGCCTGCCGAAATGGCGGAGAAGTCCACAATCTGCAATTCTCAAGAGCCTGAAGTTCTGTTAGATTCGCCGCCGATTGTCGCCGGACAGGATTGCGAGAGGGGCGAAGTCCGCCCCGTGGTTCCAGCTTCTCAGGCCGCGGACAGGAGGTCTCGTGGGCGGCAAATGGCGTTTCCGCCACAAGCTGATGCTCGGACTCGGCCTGGTCGTGGCCATCATGGGGCTGCTGCTGGCCGGTACCCTCAAGGGGCTGGCGTCCTATCGGGCCACCATGCGCGCCATCGACAGCCGGCTCGAAGAATTACAGGAGTGCGACAAGATCCGCAGCACCGTCAAGTTCCTGGCGCCGCGCGGCGACCTTCAGGATCCGCTCGCCGGCATCAAGGACCGTCTCGCCGAGGCGCGGGCGGCGCTGCGCGGCTACCATGCCAAGCTGCAGGAGACCATCGACACCGGCCGCAATCCGGACAACAGCTTCAAGGAAATGGAGCAGGCCAAGGCGCTGGAGCAGGGGTTCAAGCGCCTCGACGTCGCCGTCGAGCGCGCATTCGGGCCGGCGGATCACGCCACGCGCGTGCTGCTCAACCAAAAGGTCAAGCTCGCCATCGACAACCTCGTGCAGACTTCCAATGACCTGCACAACGTCATCTACAACGACCTCTTCGACCGCATCAGAAAATCGAAAGCCGATTACAAGCTCAGCTTCGGAATTGTGCTGGGCACTGCCATCGTCGGAGTGCTGCTGCTGCTCAGCTTGCTGCGTTTCTTCTATCGCTGGATTTTTTATCCGATCCGCGACTTGCAACAGGGCGTGGACCGCGTTGGCAAGGGCAACTTCGAGTACCGCATCGATGTGCGCTCCGGCGACGAGATCGAGGATCTGGCGGAGGCGTTCAACGACATGAGCAGCCGGCTGCGCGAGATGTATCGCGATCTGGCCCGGCAGGTAAACGAGCGCAGCCGTCAGCTGGTGCGTTCCGAGCGGCTGGCCGGCGTCGGCTTCCTGGCGGCCGGCGTGGCGCATGAGATCAATAATCCGCTGGCCGGCATCGCCTTCTGCAGCGAGGCGCTCGAGACGCGCTTTCAGGAACTGCTCAACGGCATGGCCGGCCTGGGCCGCAAGGGCGCTGATTGCGCCAGTCAAGACCGCGAGATCGTCGCCAAGTATCTGAAGATGATCCAGGACGAGGCGTTTCGTTGCAAGAAGATCACCGAACGGCTGCTGGAGTTCTCGCGCGGCGGTGACCGGCATCGCGAGCCAACCGACATCGGCAAGCTCATTCAAGGCGTGCTCGACATCGTCCAGCTGATGCCCAATTGCAAGGGTAAGGAACTCATCCTGCTGCCAAGCGCTCCGGTCGAGGCCTGGGTCAACTCCCAGGAGGTTCAGTCGGTTGTGCTCAACCTGGTGGTGAACGCCCTGGACAGCATGGATGAAAGCGGCAAGCTGACGATCGGCCTGCGGCAGCGCGACGGCATGGCCGAGATGACCTTCCAGGACACCGGCTGCGGCATGACCGAGGAGGTGCTGGAGAATATCTTCGAGCCGTTTTTCACGCGCAGCCGCACCGGCAAGGGGACCGGCCTGGGCCTGTCCATCAGTCATCGCATCATCAACCAGCACGGCGGCGACATCGAGGCGGCCAGCGCGGGACCGAACCAGGGCAGCACCTTCACCGTCCGCATTCCCCTGCAACCGGTCGAGGTCGCCGCCGAACCCGAAGTCGAATGCGAGACGGCGGCACTACGCAAGGCAGCATGAGGCAAGTTTTCAGTGTTCAGTTCTCAGTTGGACATTCTTGCTGAAAACTGAAAACTGAAAACTGAAAACTGGAGACGGCAATGGCCAACAAGGGACTACGCATCCTATTCGCCGACGACGAGAAGTCGCTGCAGGAATTCATGCGCTCGGAGCTGCCGCGTCTCGGGCACGAGGTGACCGTGTGCCCCGACGGCAAGGCCGCCGTCAAGACGCTCGAGAAGAACATCTTCGACGCCGCCATCCTCGATCTGCGCATGCCGGGGCTCAATGGCATCGAGGTGCTCGAGCAACTCAAGCAAGTCGCGCCGGACACGGAAGCCGTCGTCATGACCGGACACGCCAGCATGGAGACGGCCATCGAGGCGGTCCGGCTGGGCGCCTTCGATTACATCACCAAGCCCTGCAAGCTCAGCGAGATCGAGGCGATCCTCGCCAAGATCGCCGAGAAGCGCGACCTTCGCCACAAGAACATGGCCTTGCAGAGTCGGGTCAGCGCCGCGGAAGGGCCGAGCATCCTGGTCGGCGATTCGCCGGCGATGGGCAGCGTCCATCGGCTCATCAGCACGGTCGCTCCCACCGATTCGACGGTGCTCATCCTCGGCGAGACGGGCACCGGCAAGGAGCTGGTGGCGCGGACGGTCTTCCAGCAGAGCCAGCGGGCCGACATGCCCTTCGTTCCCGTCAACTGCGGCGCGTTGCAGGAGAACCTCGCGGAGAGCGAACTCTTCGGCCATGTCAGGGGCGCCTTCACCGGAGCGGACCGCGACAAGAAGGGCTTGTTCGAGGTCGCCAACGGCGGCACGCTCTTCCTCGACGAGGTCGGCGAGCTGAACAAGAACATCCAGGCCAAGCTGCTGCGCTTCCTGGAGTCGGGTGAGATTCGCCGTGTCGGCGCCACGGAGTCGCTGAGCACCGACGTTCGCGTGCTGTGCGCCACCAACCGCGACCTGCGCATCATGGTGCAGGAAGATCAGTTCCGCGAGGACCTGTTCTTCCGCATCAACACCTTCGAGATCCGCATCCCGCCCATGCGCGAGCGCCGTGCCGATATCCCCGATCTGGCCAAGCATCTGCTGGCCCGCGCCGCCAAGCGTCCGGTCGAACAGGTGGCCGACCTGCTCACGCCGGAGGCCATCGACGCGCTGCTCGAACATGAATGGCCCGGCAACGTCCGCGAACTCGCCAATGTCATGGAGTATGCCTACATCATTGCCGGCGGCAAGCCGATCAAGCCGGACGATCTGCCGCATCACATCCGCGGCCTGTCCGGGCCGGCCACGCTGCCGATGAAGCCGAGGATTCAGGAGTCAGCGGTCAGGAGTCAGGAAACGGGAGTCCGGGTTCAGGAGTCAGGAGTCCGTGAGCAGCCGCGGACTCTGAAAGAAATCGAGATGGATCACATCTTTCACGTGCTGGAGAAGCACGGCGGCAACAAACCCGCTGCTGCCGCCGAGCTTGGCATCGTCCTCAAGACACTTTACAACAAGCTCAACCAGTGGCAGGATGAGCGGGCCAGGTCGGCAGGTTAGCCGCGCACACACTGCAAGGCGAGGCAACTCACCTGGCACGCTTCCACACCATGAGGCTGAAGCCGGAACCTTCCTTGGTGGCGAACGCCGCTGGCCGCTTGTTTCCCTCGCCTGTGCAAATCTTGAAGGTGTCGCCGTCAAGTTCGTAGATGGCGAAGGCTTTCTTGCCCTTGTTCGGGGCCAGGACAGCGGTCGCATCCATCGTCTTGGGCTTTTTCGAGGCATCGACGGTGAACGTGGACGCGGATTTCACCTCGCCCTTGAAGGAAATCGTCACCTTGTTGCCTTCGACAACCGCCTTGATGCCCTCGGCCGCCTCCGGCGGCGCTTTCTTGCCGTCCATCTCCATCGAGACAAGAGTCCACGTCCCCTGGAGCTTCTTCAGGTCTGCCTTGGCGGCGTCTTTCTCGCCGCCGCCCGCGTTGACGGTCCAGCCAGCACAAGCCAGCAGCATCACTGCGAAAACGCGCATCATTCCTTGCCTCCGATGAGACTACGGGACGTCAGCCAACGCAGTGAATCGTAGCAGAAGGGGCCCGCTTGTCCAGCGGCGTGGCGGGCGCATGTGTTGTGGCAAGCGAGCCGCTTGTCCCACACAGGGCCGGCGGCTTGCCGGTCCGGCCTCATCCCGACCGCACACTTCCGCCAAGCGAGCCGCTTGTCCTACGGAAACGACGCACACTTCGTATCATTTCATTGGGAAAGCTTCACACCGAGGAGACTGCGTCCATGCGAGTTTGGCCCGGAAATCCGTATCCGCTGGGGGCGACGTGGGATGGCGCCGGCGTCAACTTCGCCATCTTCTCCGAACATACCAACAAGGTCGAGCTGTGTCTGTTCGACGCCGTGGACGCGCCGAAGGAGAGTACGCGCATCGAGATGCGCGAGCACACCGACCTGGTGTGGCATTGCTATCTGCCGGAGGCCAGGCCGGGACAACTCTACGGCTACCGCGTGCACGGACCTTATGAACCCAAGTCCGGTCATCGATTCAACCCCAACAAGGTCCTGCTCGATCCGTACGCGAAGTGCCTTGGCCGGCTCATCAGCTGGGGCGATCAGATGTTCGGCTACAAGCTGGGCGACCCGGAACAGGACCTGGCGATGGACGATCGCGACAATGCCTCGCTGGCGCCGCTGGCCGTCGTCATCGATCCGGCGTTCACCTGGGGAGACGACAAGCCGTTGCGGACGCCGTGGCACAAGACGATCATCTATGAAATGCACGTCAAGGGCTTCACCAAGCTGCATCCGAAGGTCCCGGAGGCGCAGCGCGGCACCTACGCGGGCCTCGCCTCGGAAGCGGCGCTGAAGTACCTCACCGACCTGGGGGTGACGGCCGTCGAGTTGCTGCCGGTGCATCACCACGTCAACGACCGTTATCTCGTCGAGAAAAACCTGACCAATTACTGGGGCTACAACACCATCGGCTTCTTCGCTCCGGACCCGCGCTATTGCTCTTCCGAGACGGCCGGCGAGGCAGTGCGCGAGTTCAAGATGATGGTGCGGGCCTTGCACGCCGCCGGGTTGGAAGTCATCCTCGACGTGGTTTACAACCACACGGCCGAGGGCAACCACCTGGGGCCGACGATTTCCTTTCGCGGCGTGGACAACGCCTCCTACTATCGCCTCGTCGCCAACGATCCGCGCTACTACATGGACTACACCGGCTGCGGCAATACGTTGCAGATGCAGAGCCCGCGCGTCTTGCAGCTCATCATGGACAGCCTGCGCTACTGGGTGCTCGACATGCACGTCGATGGCTTCCGCTTTGATCTCGCCAGCGCCCTGGCCCGCGAACTGCACGAAGTGGACAAGCTGGGCGCCTTCTTCGACATCATCCACCAGGATCCGGTTCTCTCGCAGGTCAAGCTGATCGCCGAGCCATGGGACCTGGGCGACGGCGGCTACCAGGTCGGCAATTTCCCCGTCCTGTGGACCGAATGGAACGGCAAGTATCGCGACTCGGTCCGCAAGTTCTGGAAGGGCGACGGCGGCGCCGTCTCCGAGTTCGCCACGCGCCTGTGCGGCAGCAGCGACCTCTACCAGTGGAGCGGCAAGAAGCCGTACTCCAGTATCAATTTCATCACCGCCCACGACGGCTTCACCCTCAACGACCTGGTCAGCTACAACGAGAAGCACAACGAGGCCAACGGCGAGAACAACCAGGACGGCAGCAACGATAACCTGAGCTGGAACTGCGGCGCCGAGGGCCCGACCGACGATCAAGGCATCAAGGCCCTGCGCGAACGGCAGAAACGCAACCTCCTGTGCACGCTGCTGCTCTCCCAGGGCGTGCCCATGCTGCTGGCCGGCGACGAGATCGGCCATACGCAGAAAGGCAACAACAACGCCTATTGCCAGGACAACGAGATCAGCTGGATCAGCTGGAAGCTGACCGACGACCAGAAGAAGCTGCTCGATTTCACGCGGAAGATGATCGCCCTGAAGATGAGCGAGCCGGTGCTGCGGCGTCGCAAGTTCTGCCAGGGCCGGCGCGTCATCCGCGGCAGCGACGTCAAGGACCTCAGCTTCTTCGAGCCCAGCGGCAAGGAGATGCCCGACGAGGCCTGGAACGCCGGCTTCGTCCGCTGCCTTGGCGTCCGCTGGGCGGGCCAGGGACTCGAAGAGACCGACGAGCATGGCGATCCGGTGAGCGGCGACACCATCCTGCTGCTCTTGAACGCCCATCACGAGCCGATCCCATTCACGCTGCCGCCCAGCGGCGAACACAAGGAATGGGAGCGCCTCAGCGATACCGCCGCCCCCGACGCCGAACCGGCCAAGTTCGCCATCGGCAAGACCTATGAACTGCAAGGCCGATCGATGGTGGTGCTGAGGACAGAGTTGCCGAAGCAGGAGGAGTACGATGCCATGTCAAGCGGCTCTTTTCGCGCGGTGAAATGACCGCCCTTTTTGGTGGCTACTGCCATGCTGATATGATGGCGGGCAAAGACCTGGAGCCTCGCCATGGCGGATAAGCTCACGCTTCCAGGCCGACGGTCGAAGAGCCGTTGCCGTTGCCTCCGGCCACGGACGCAAGCACTTTTGGTGCCTCCGGTCAAGAACCTTAGCAGAACGAGTACCCCATGCGAGATGTGTTGAGCTTGATCCTTGGCGGCGGACGCGGCACGCGGCTGTATCCGTTGACGATGCTGCGCAGCAAGCCGGCCGTGCCCATTGCCGGCAAGTATCGCATCATCGACATCCCTATCAGCAACTGCATCAACAGCGGTGTCAACCGCGTTTACGTGCTCACGCAGTTTCTCAGCGTGAGCCTGCACCGGCACATCGCCAACACCTACAAGTTCGATCCGTTCAGCCGTGGCTTCGTCGAGATTCTGGCCGCCCAGCAGACGATGGCGGCCTCGGACTGGTACCAGGGCACCGCCGACGCCGTCCGGCAGAACATCCGCTACGTGCACGAGGACGGCTGCCGCGACGTGCTTGTCCTCTCCGGCGACCAGATCTATCGCATGGATTTTCGCCACCTTCTCCGCACGCATCGCCAGAGCGGCGCCGACGTGACCATTGCCGTGCTGCCCGTCAAGGCGGAACAGGCGTCAAGCTTTGGCATCGTCCGGCTGGACGATGGCGGACGGATCACCGGCTTCGTCGAGAAGCCGAAGACGGCAGCGGAGCAGGCGCCCTGGAAGACGTCGCCGGAGTTGCTGGAGCGCCAGCACAGCGTGCGCGCCGGCGATGGACGGGTGTTCCTGGCCAGCATGGGCATCTACCTGTTCAAGCGCGACACGCTTTTCCATCTGCTGAACGCGCCGCCGCTGGCCGCCGACTTCGGCAAGGAGATCTTCCCGCGCAGCATCCGGGAGCAGCACGTGCAAGCCCACGTGTTCGATGGCTACTGGGAAGATGTGGGCACGGTGAAGTCGTACCACGAGGCCAACCTGGCCCTGGCCGACGATAATCCGCCGTTCGAGTTCCATGCCCCGGAGGGCGTCATCTACACGCGCATGCGCTACTTGCCGGCCTCGCGCGTCGTCAACTCCCGTGTCAAGAACTGCCTGCTGGGCGATGGCTGTCTCGTGCAAGCGGACTGCCAGATCGAGCGCTGCATCGTCGGGGTCCGCACCCGCATCGGTCGCGCCGCCGCCATCCGCGACACCGTCATCATCGGCGCCGACCATTTCGAGACCGACGGGCAGCGCCAGGAGAACCGCCATCGCGGCGTACCCGACCTCGGCATCGGCGAAGCCTCGGTCATCGAAAACGCCATCCTCGACAAGGACTGCCGCATCGGCGCCAATGTCCGCATCGTCAATCAAGAAAAGGTCCGCGATGCCGAGGGGAAGAACTACGTCATCCGCGACGGCATCGTCGTCATCCCCAAGGGAGCCGTCGTGCTGGACGGGACCGTGATTTGATGGTCGCGAAGGAGTCAAGCCATGGATCTAAAGCGTGCCGCTTTGTTCGGTATTGTGGCCTGCTGGATCGCAATATTCGGCTGCTCGAAAGGGCGCGGCAAGCCCGAAGACAAGGTCGCTGACGATGGCAAAAACCGCGCGGAAAAACGAGCGCCGGTTCCCGCCGCGGACCGGGAAGCGCTGGTGGAAAGCAACAACCGCCTGGCAATGGATCTGTATCCTCTCCTCGCCAAGGACGCGCCCGGCACCTGAAGCTATCGGCGGAAAAGCTGGCAGCCGCCAATTCCGGGCTGATCCACGAACTTGACGCAGCGACGAAGAAGGGCGACTTTCAGCTCGCGATGGCCAATGCTCTCTGGGGACAGAAGGACTTTGGCTGGCGACCCGACTTTCTGGGAATCATGAACAACTCCTATCGAGCCGGCTTCCATGAAACTGATTTTGCCGCCAATCCCGAACAAGCCCGCGAGGCCATCAACGCCTGGGGGGCCAAGCAGACTCGCGGCATGATCAAGGACTTGCTGCAACCCGGTCAACTACAGCCGCTCACGGTCCTGGTCCTGGCGAATGCTTTCTATTTCAACGGCTTCTGGCAAGAGCCCTTCTACGCGCGCGGTACACACTTGCTGAATTTCTATCGTGATGACACTGATGCTGTCAAAGTTCCCTTGATGTATGTCGTCGGCTCGTTTCGCTACGCGGAAGCCAAGGACCACCAGGTCCTCGAGTTGCCTTACAAGGGTGGCGATTTGGCAATGGTCCTTGTCCTACCCAACAATGTCAAGGGCTTGGCCGACATGGAAAAACGGCTGTCGGCGGCGCGATGCGTGGAGGCAATCAAGAGCCTCAAAATGGAACCGGAGGTGCGCGTCCATCTGCCACGGTTTCGTATCGCTACGGAGATTAAGCTCAACGACATGCTTGCCAGACTCGGCATGAAGACGGTATTCGCGCGCGGCCAGGCAGACCTTTCAGGTATGGCCGGCAGGCGATCTTCATGTGTCGGATGCCAGGCAAAAAACCTACGTGGACGTCACCGAAGAAGGAACCAAAGCGGCGGCGATCACGGCCATCGTGGTCGACAAAAAGGCCGCTGAAAAGGATCCACCAAAGGAGCCGCCAAGCTTCCGCGCGGATCACCCTTTCCTGTTCCTGATCGTGCGCCGCAGTGACCATTTCATCCTTTGCGGCGGCCGGGTGATGGACCCAAGCGAGGGCGCAGCGCCACGGCCGAAAGCTGCCAAGCGTTGACCGTATCGTTGTTCTCAAGACGCGGCTTTTGCCGGCAACGAAAGATTCATTGCGTTGCCACCCCCTTCTCGATACAAGAACTACGTCATCCGCGACGGCATCGTCGTCATCCCCAAGGGAGCCGTCGTGCTGGACGGGACCGTGATCTGACGCGCGTTTGCTTGCGTCAGGGGAGCGGAGCCGAAGCAATCCGGGATGCCACATGAAAAACCATCGCAAGTTCTGGGCAGTTGCCTTGACGCACGCACTTGTTCCTGTCGTGATGGTGCTGACGCGCGCGGACGCATCCGGCGACGGCAATCCTGCAACGGACATAGATGTCTTCGTCAGCGGCAAGGAAGGCTATCATACCTTCCGCATTCCGTCGCTACTCGTCACGCCCAAGGGGACGTTGCTTGCCTTTTGCGAGGGCCGCAAGACCAGCCGGTCGGACCATGGCGACGTCGATCTGGTCCTCAAGCGCAGCGGCGACGGTGGCAAGACCTGGGGTCCTCTGGAACTTGTCTACGAGGCAGGCGACACCGCCAAGATCACCATCGGCAATCCGTGCCCGGTCGTCGATCGCGACACCGGCGTCATCTGGTTGCCGTTCTGCCGCGACAACCGCGCTGTCTTCGTCACGCACAGCAGGGACGACGGCAAGACATGGGCAAGGCCGGTAAACATCACCGCCGCGGTGACGAGGCCCGGCTGGAGCTGGGTCGCCACCGGCCCCGGCGTCGGCATCCAGCTTGCGAAGGGGAACTTCGCGGGCCGGCTGGTCATCCCCTGCGATCACAAGGTGAAAGCGCAGCCCGGCAACGCCGGTTACCACTCGCACATCATCTACAGCGACGATCACGGCAAGACCTGGCAGCTTGGCGGTGCTGCTGGACCGTTCACCAACGAATGCCAGGTCGTCGAGCTTGGGGACAGCTCCTTGATGCTCAACATGCGCAACTACCACGGCGACAAGGACAGGTCGCGACGCCGCGCCGTCGCCTTCAGCAAGGACGGTGGGCAAACCTGGTCGGACTCGCGCTACGACGATGCCTTGATCGAGCCGATCTGCCAGGGTAGCCTGCATCGCCACGGCAAGAGTCTGGTCTTCAGCAATCCGGCGTCTACTCGCAAGCGCGAACGCCTGACCATCCGCCTCAGCCACGACGATGGCAAGACCTGGCCCGAAAGCATGCTGATCCACGAGGGCGCGGCTGCGTACTCCTGCCTGGCCACGCTCCCAGACGGCCGGATCGGCGTGCTCTTCGAGCGCGACGATTATCGCGCGCTGACCTTTGTCGCGCTCAGGGACCCGGGTTGAGCTACCAAAACGAGCCGCACACGTCACTCAGCATCGATCCGCTGGCTGGGTGTCGATCACCAGCCATAACAGAGCGCCCGCGGCACAAACAAGGCACGCCACGGCGATGGCGGCGGTCCAGCCGTATTGCTCACCGATCCATGGTGTCAACACCGGCGCCAGCAATCCGCCGGCATTGCCGATGGTGTTCAGGAAGGCGCATGCCAGGCCGCCGTTGCGCACGCCAAGAACTGGTGCCGTCGTCCAGAAGATGCCTTCGCACAGCCCAAGCGATCCCAGCGCCAGTGCAAAGAGCACGACGACATGGCTGGGATCCTGTGCCGAAACGCCCTGCCACCCGAAAAGTGCGCTCAAGCCCATGCCGGTGAGCGCCATGGCCCGACAACCCTGGCGACGTCCGAATCTGCGGCACAGGTAGTCGGTGCCATACCCGCCGAACGCCATGCCGAAGGCCATCGCCATCGTCACAGTGAAGGCGGCCCGCCGGCTCGCGGTAACGGGTAGATGGAGTTCCTTCTCGAAGTAATGCTCGATCCAGTAGAAGAACAGATACTGGAAGTAACTGAGCATCGCATAGCTGAGCGTCAACAGAACGAGGCTCCGATTGCGCAACAGTTCGAATACCTCGGCGCTGCTTGTTCGCGTACGCGCGATGACCTGTCCAGGTGTGACATTGAGGCCTCGTTCGGCCGGAGGATCGGCAGCCAGTCGCCACCACACAAGTGCAAACAGCATCATGGTTGCGCCGCAGACGACGAACGCCAGCGGCCAGTCGAGCCAGTCCATGAGCATGCCGAAAAGCGGATAGGTCAAGGCGATGCCAACAAGTGCGCCAGCTGTCACCAGGCCATTGGCCGTGGCACGATCGGCCAGCGGCACCCACAAGGATACGCTGCGCGCTGCCCCGGGATGCAGCGGCACGCTCACGACCCCTGCACAGCCACGAATCGCCAGCAGCGGCAACCACAGCGACACGATGGGCAACGCCAGCCAGCCCAGCGCGCCGGTGAGGATGACGCAAAACCCCATGCCGAGTCCCATACCCGTCAGAGCCAGCCTCGGCCCGATACGGTCGATCACCCAGCCGCCAGGCAACATGCAGATCGTGTACACCAGCAGAAAGGCGGAATAGACCATGCCCATCTGCTCGTTGCTCATGCCGTTCGGACCGATGAAGCGCTCGTTGCCCGCGACTGAAATGCTGACGCGATTGAAATGTCCCAGGAACGTGAAACCCATCAACATGCAGACGATGAGCCAGCGATGTATGGTGGGCTGGTGCTCGTCGTGAGATAACGACATCAAAGGGCACTCGCTAATGGAGAAAGTCCAGCTGCTACGGCATCCGACAATGTCATAAGGTATGACTGCCTTCACGAATGCGACCACGCTATTTGAAAGAAACCCATGTCGAAGCACGATTTCTCCGCGGAAGAGTTTGCCGGTCGGCGGGCGCGGGCGCGCGATGCCATCGGCCGGGCCGGCCTGGACTGGCTGCTGCTCTTCCATCCGGTGTCGATCCGCTGGCTGACGGGATCGGATGCGAAGAGCTACCAGGAGTTTCAGTGCCTGCCGCTCTCGGCCAGGCCCGGACCTCTCACGATCCTGACGCGCGAAGGGGAACGCAACGAGTTCCGGGACGATGCCCTGGTGGATGAGATCCACACATTCGGCGGCCCTGAACCCGAAGATCCGGTCGAGGCATTTGCACGGCTGGCGGCAGCGCTCGATCTGCGGAGCGCCCGCGTCGGCATGGAAGTCCCGGCCTACTATCTGCATCCGCACCATTATGCCCGGATCCAGGAATTGCTCGGCAAGGCACTCGTTGCTGAGCCGACCAACCTGGTCCATGACCTGACACTGGTGAAATCAGCGCCCGAGCTCGAGTACATCCGCGAGGCCGGCCGCAGAGCCGATGCGGCCATGACCGTCTTCGCCAGAGCCTTGCGCGAAGGCGTCAGTGAACTGGAACTGGCTGGAGAGGTCCATCATGCCCTGCTCACCGCCGGCAGCGGCCTGGCGGCGAGCCCCATCAATCTCGTCTCGGGCGAACGCTCGTGCTTCAGCCATGGAGCACCCACGGAGCGCCGCCTGCGGCGCGGCGATTTCGGCAACATCGAGTATGGCGCGACCTGCAAGCGCTACACGGCCACGATCGGTCGCCAGTTCTGCATCGGCCCGCCCACGCCCAGGATGCGCGAGCTGTATACCCTGGTTCGCGCGGCCGCCGATGCCTGCATCGCCCAGATTCGCGGCGGCGTACCTGCCGTGATTCCCCACGAGGCCGCCAGGCGCGTCATCCAGGAATCGGGCCTCGACCATGGCCGTGTGCACACCAGCGGCTACGGCCTGGCGCCCGGCTTTCCGCCCACCTGGGGCGAACCCATCCACATGTTCGGCGGCAGCACCTACACGCTCCAGACCAGCATGGTGGTCAGCGTCGAGCCGCCGGTCTTCCTCGGCGACGAGCGGCTCGGTGCACGTATCATCGATAACGTGGTGGTCACGGATGACGGCGCGGAGCTGCTCTCAAGTTACGGGCGTGACATGGTCGTGGTGGCTTGACAAAGACTCAATCCGGCTGCCGATGTGGACTGGCATCACTTCAAGATCGCCCGCACCACCTCGCCGTGCACGTCGGTCAGCCGGAACTCGCGGCCGGCGTAGCGATACGTCAGGCGTTCGTGGTCGAGCCCGAGCAGGTGCAGGATGGTGGCGTGCAGATCGTGGATGTGGACCTTGTCGCGCTGCGCGTGCCAGCCGTAATCGTCGGTGGCGCCGTGGCGGTAGCCCGGCTTGACGCCGCCGCCGGCCAGCCACATGGTGAAGCCGTCCGGATTGTGATCGCGGCCGTCGCTGCTCTCGGCCGTGGGGGTACGCCCGAACTCGCTGCCCCACCAGACCAGCGTGTCGTCGAGCATGCCGCGCTTCTTGAGATCCTGAAGCAGCCCGGCGATCGGCTTGTCGACTTCACGAGCGTTCTTGTCGTGGTCACGGCGCAGGTTGGCGTGCTGGTCCCACTGCACGGCGGCGTCGCTATGCGTCACCTGAATGAAACGCACGCCACGCTCGGCGAAGCGCCGCGCCAGCAGGCACTGCCGGCCGAAATTCTCTGTCACCGGATCGTCGAGCCCGTACAGCCGGCGCGTCGCCGGCGTCTCGTTGGCGATGTTTTCCGCCTCCGGCATGTCGCGCTGCATTCGGAAGGCCAATTCGAAGGAGCTGATGCGCGCCTCCAGCGACGCCTCGACGCCAGCCCGAGCTTGATGCTCGCGGTTCATCCGGCCCATTTGCGCCAGCTGCAGCCGTTGCACTTCGACCGGCAAGCGCGTGTTCTGGATGTAACGCACGCGGGCCTGATCAGCGGGCACGGCGGCGTTGCCAAGCGGCGTCCCCTGGTAAGCGGCCGGCAGGAAGGCGCTCCCCCAGTTGGTGACGCCGCCGAAAGCCAGCGTCGGACAGATGGTGACAAAACCAGGGAGATTCGCGTTCTCCGTCCCCAGGCCATAAGTGATCCACGAGCCGATGCTGGGGCGAATGAAGTTCTCGCTGCCGGTGTGTACTTTCAGGGTGGCTCCGCCATGGGCGGCGTTGGTGCCGTGGATGGAATGGATGAAGCAGATGTCATCAACGCACTGGGCGACATGAGGAAACAGCTCGCTGACCGGCATGCCGCACTGTCCGTGACGGTGAAAGCGCCAGGGCGAGGCAAGCAGGTTGCCGGTGGCGTTGAAGATCACCCTTGGACGAGAGAACGGATACGGCCGGCCATGATCGCGCTGCAAGAGCGGCTTGTACTCGAAGGTATCTACGTGCGACGGGCCGCCGGCCATGAACAAGAAGATGACGCGCCTGGCCCGGGCGGCGAAGTGCGGCGCCCGCGGCGCCAGCGCATCGGCGGGTCCGCTCGGCGCCCCAACGGCAGCGGTTTCGTCGGCCAGCAACGAGGTCAACGCCAGCTGGCCGAAACCCACGGCCGTCGCGCGCAGCATTTGTCGGCGCGACACCGGCATGGCGGTGCAATTTCGATTGGAGGACATTCATACATAATAGCCGCAAATGGGAGTCGAGCAACGCCAGCATGGCGAGAACAGCATCGGCTCAAGGGCCCGAACGGGTTGCGGAGGAGCGCTCGCCGCGGCTAACGAGCTCTCTTGTGGGCATCCGGCTATAGAACAGGTAGCCGCCTTCGCGCTTCAATAGCCGGCAGCCCGGATTGGCCTTCGGAAAGTCCCGGTTGTTGGCCTTGGTGACGAAGTAAGCCGGCTTGTCGATGTTGCCGGTCAACAGGTAGCGCTCCTCCTGGTCTCCATGTTCCGTTCGGCGAGGCTTTTGGAAATAGAAATAGTGGGCATAACTCTTGAAGCCCACCGGCAAGACGTAAACGTCCCGTCCCGCCATGCTCTTGTAGAAGTTGATCGCCGGGGCCTGATAGTAAGCGTCGATAATCGGCATCATGGTCAGCAGAAACAGGGCCATGCAAGTTGCCGTCGAGTAGAGCAGCGCCAGCAGCCCTTGCGTGATGTGCCGGCGCATCAGCAGAATGAGCGCAGTCACCAGCGCGAGCAGGTAGAGCGGACCCACCAGAAACTCGTAGCCTTGCCAGGTGACCTGCGATTGCAAGCAGGCGACGAGGAATTCGTGCCTGAGGTAGGGAATCAGCAGGTCGCTTCGGTAAACGGCCAGCGGCGCCGCCACCAGAATGACGCAGATCGACACGCCGGTCAACGCCAGCAAGCGAAACACGTAGCGTGCCAGTTCTTCGCGCGCCGTCACCAGGCGGTGGATATAGACGCTGGCGAGATACGACAGCGGCAGATACGACATGGATGAATAATGCAGAATCTTCGTGGAGACGATCGTGAACAGGATCATCACGACCCAGAACAGCAATCGCATCAGTCCCATGAGCGCGTCGTCGCCGTCCCTGCTGCGGTTGAGCAGGCACGGCAGGGCCAGGATCGACATGGGAAAGCAACCGATGAACACGACCACGAAGTGGTAATAGATGGGTTGCTTGTGCCCGGCCACCGGCGTGGCAAACAACTCGATCTGGTACTTGATGAACTCGATCACGAACCAGGGCCCATGTTGCAGCACTTCCATGCCGAACCACAAGAATGAGACCAGGGTGAAGGACAGGGCAAAAGCCAGCATGGTCCAGAGGCTGACGATTCTCTTGCAACGCAGCGCCAGCCAGTACGCGGTCATGGTCAACATGAAGATCAACAGCCCCACAGGGCCCTTGGTCAAGTTGGCCAGCCCGATCAGCGCGCCGGAGAGCAGCGCCAGCTGCGCGGGGCTCTTCGCGTCATCCTGGATGGCCCGATAGGCGACATAGATGCCCAGGAAGATGAAGTAATTGAACACCGGATCGATGATGCCCGACTTGAAATACATATGAGGCAGAAACGAGCCGAGATAGCATACTCCCCAGATGAAGCCGAAACGGCGACCGACGCTGCGTTTGCCGATCCAGTACAGGGTAAGGAGCGTAAGGACGCCAAAGATCGCGTTCGGCAGCCGCGCGGCGAACTCGCCGATGCCGAAGACGTTCATGCAGAGACATTGCAGCCACAGAAAGAACGGCGGCTTCTCCCAGAACGGTTGAAAGTTGATGCGCACCCGGGCGTAATCGCCCGTGACGATCATCTCGCGCGCCGACTCGGCAAAGTTGATCTCATCCCAGTCAAACAGATGCACGCGGCCCAGGTTGGGGATGAAGAAGAGTAGCGCCGAAACGAGCAAGACCGTGAGATAGCAGACGTCGGCTCGTTTCAGGCCGAGCGGTTGGTCAGGCGTTTCCAATGAAAGACTCCGGTCTTGTTCAAGAAATAGAGCAAAGACACGCGCAGCACGCCGAATCCATACTTCATGCTCTGCAGGAAGCGGATCGACGACGCCTCGGGGAAGTACTTGGTGGGACAGGTGATCTCGGCGATCTCGTAGCCGCAATGAAAGATCTGCGCCACGATTTCATTGTCGAAAATGAAGCCATCGGCGTTCGCGACATAGTTGACGCGCTTCAGGACCTCGCGCGAAAAAGCGCGGTAGCCAGTGTGATACTCCGAGAGATGCTGGTTCAGGAGCACGTTTTGGACAAACGTCAGGATGCGATTGGAGAAGTACTTGTAGACCGGCATGCCGCCCCGGCGCGCGCCCTTGCCGAGAATCCTCGAGCCGAAGACGACCGGGTAAACCCCGTTGCCGATCATCGAGATCATGGCATGCAACAGCAGGGGCGTGTACTGGTAATCGGGATGCAGCATGACGATGATGTCCGCTCCCAGCTCCAGGGCCTTGTTGTAGCACGTCTTCTGATTGGCGCCATAGCCCTTGTTCTGCTCATGTTTGATGATGTGCTTGATGCCGAGCCGGTGGGCCACCTCGATGGTGTTGTCCTTGCTGTCATCGTCCACGAGAACGAGCTCATCCACAAGCTCGAATGGAATCTCGCGCACGGTATCGTGCAGCGTCCGGGCCGCATTGTAGGCAGGAAGGACCACGACGACTTTCTTGTCACGGTACATGCTGACACCAGCGCGTAGCAGATCGTAGCGAGACGGCACAGCGGGGCGGAACGTCCACGGTCCGCGACCAGGCTCGTCGAGTCCATACTGTATCGGACCGGCTTATTCGATGCCTGCAACTGAAAATCGTCATCGGCGTTCGAGGCAGCGCATGGAGTCGGTAACCTTGGGGAATATGGGAGATATGGGAAAAGCGGGAGGTGTGGAGTAAGGAGATGGATAAGTCGGCGCGGAAGAGTCTCAATTCGGGTGCGTGTGCATCAAACTCGCAAGCGCAAGGCAATCCATCGCTCGGCAACGCCGAGGCGCTCGACGAGACGGCAACTCACCTCAAGATCGCATGCGCAACCTCGCCGTGGACATCCGTCAGGCGGAAATCACGGCCGGCGTAGCGATACGTCAAGCGCTCATGGTCGAGACCCAGCAGGTGCAGGATGGTCGCATGGAGATCATGGATGTGAACCTTGTCGTGGGCCGCGTGCCAGCCGTAGTCGTCGGTGGCGCCGTGGTGGTGGCCGCCGCGGACGCCGCCGCCGGCCAGCCACATGGTGAAGCCTTCCGGATTGTGATCCCGGCCATCGTTGCCGCCGCCTTCCACCGTGGGTGTGCGGCCAAACTCGCCGCCCCACCAGACCAGCGTGTCGTCGAGCAAGCCGCGCGCCTTGAGGTCGCGGAGCAAGCCGGCGATTGGCCGATCGACCTCGCGGGCGTTTTTCGCATGTCCGCGGCGCAGGTCACCGTGCTGGTCCCATTGCACGTTCGAGTCGCTGTGCGTCACCTGCACGAAGCGGACGCCGCGCTCGGCGAAGCGGCGGGCCAGCAGGCATTGCCGGCCGAAGTTGGCGGTCACCGGATCGTCGAGGCCGTAGAGCCGGCGCGTGGCCGGCGTTTCGCCGCTGATGTCTTCCGCCGCCGGCATCTCGCGCTGCATGCGAAAGGCCAGCTCGAACGAGTCGATGCGCGCTTCCAGCGACGATTCGACCGTGGCGCGAGCCTGATGCTGCCGGTTCATCTCCAGGAGCCGATCGAGTTGCAGGCGCTGCACGTCGGCCGTGCGCCGTTCGTTGCGGATGTAGCGGACGCGGGCCTGGTCGGCGGGGACGCTGGCATTGCCCAGCGGCGTGCCCTGATACATGGCCGGCAAGAAAGCCGAGCCCCAGTTGTTGACGCCGCCGTGCGCCAGCGTCGGGCAAAGGGTGATGAAGCCGGGCAGGTTGCGATTCTCGCTGCCCAAGCCGTAGTTGATCCACGAGCCGACGCTGGGCCGCACGAAGTTATCGCTGCCGGTGTGCAGCTTCAGCAAGGCGCCGCCGTGCGCCGCGTTGGTGCCGTGCACCGAGTGAATGAAGCACAGGTCGTCGACGCAGCGGGCCACCTCAGGAAAGAGCGAACTGACCCACGACCCGCTGCCGCCATGTTGCTGGAATCGCCATGGCGAACCCAGCAGGTGTCCGGTGCTGGCGAAGGTGACGCGCGGCCTTGGGAACGGGTACGACTTGCCATGATCACGCTGCAGGAGCGGCTTGTAATCGAAGGTATCGACGTGCGATGGTCCGCCCTTCATGAATAAGAAGATCACGCGACGGGCCCGCGGCGGATGATGCGGTGCTCCCGGCGTTGGCCGATCGGCGCTGCCCTGCGCCCGCGCCGTCTCCTCCGCCAGCAGCGAGGTCAGCGCCAGGTGGCCGAACCCCACGGCGGTCGAGCGCAGCATCTGGCGGCGTGATAGCATGGCCTGATCTTCCCGTGGCGGAAATTCGCCTGAATCACTGCACGTAAACAAACTCATTCGCGGCCAGCACCGTCTGGCACAGGCTGGCCCATGCCTGACGGCGGCAACGATCGCTGTTTGCCTCGCTGCGGGACAGCACTGCTGTCACGTTGCCAACGAGCGTCTGGGCCGCGGCGGCCTCCTGCGTCGTTGGCCTCCGCGCATACGCGCGGCGATAGATTCGCTCGACTCGGCCGGCGTCATCGAGTTTGGCGTCTTGCAACAGCTTGCCTGCCCATTCCTCGCAAAGCTGGGCGACCCAGTCGCTGTTCATGAAGAATAGCGCTTGCGTGGCCACGGTGGTGGTAGCCCGATGGCCGTTCGCCACCGCTGGGTCGGGGAAGTCAAAGAGCTGGAAGACATCGTAGACGTTGTTGCGGATCACCGGCAGGTACAGCGAGCGCCGCCGGCTGTCGTACTTCGTCGTATCCTTCGACGTGTGGTCGAATAGATAGTCGCGGTTCTTCACGTGCAGCAGCGAGCCTCCCAGGGATCGATCGAGCGTCCCGGTGACGGCTAGCAGGTTGTCGCGGATGGCCTCGGCTTCCAGACGTTTCACGTTGGCTCGCCAGTTGAGCCGGTTCTCAGGATCGACCCGCGCCGCCCTGGCATCGTCGGTCGCGCTCATCTGGTAGGTGCTGGACAGCATCATCCGGCGGTGCATGGCCTTCATCGACCACTTGTCTTCGATGAATCGCCTGGCCAGCCAGTCGAGCAGCGGGGGATTGACCGGCGCCTCTCCCAGCAGGCCGAAGTTGTCCGGTGTCGGCACGATGCCCTGGCCAAAGCGCCAGCGCCAGATGCGGTTGACCATGACGCGGGCCGTCAACGGATGCTCCGGGCGGACCAGCCAGCGCGCCAGTTCCAGCCGGCCGCTGTGCTTCGTGTCGAAGGCGGGCGGCGCTTCGCCGGCAAGCACGACGGGAACCTGTCGCCGCGCCAGCTTGCCCGGCTTCAGGTGATCGCCACGCAGGAAGATCGGCACGTCCGTCACCTTGCCGTCGGCCACGCCCATGGCAGTGGGAATCTCCGGTGCACTCTTCTCCAGCGCGGCGAGATTGTCGCGCAGTTGCTTGATTTCCTTTTTCGTTTCGACGGCAAAGAGCGCTTCGATGTCCTTGGGCAGCGTCTTCCCCGCCTTGGCTTCAGCCTTCACCTTTGCGCTGGCCTTGGCAATCAACTGCTCGATGGCGGTCTTGCGCTCGGCCACGATCTTGTCGTGCTTCGCCTTCCGGGCCCTGTCCTCTTCCGAGCCGATCGCGTGCTCGTGCCACTTGGCGACGCGCTTGAAGTTCTCCATCGTCCTCGTGCTGGTGAAGATGCCGGCCAGGCCGTGGTAGTCGCGCGTGCTGATCGGGTCGAACTTGTGATCGTGGCAGCGCGCACAACCCAGTGTCATGCCGATCAACGCCCTGCCCAGCGTATCGATCTGCTCGTCGATGATGTCCAGCTCCATCTTCTTCTCGTCCCCCTCGGCCAGGACCTTCGGGCCCAGCGCCAGGAAGCCGGTGGCGATCAATCGTTCCTGGCGCGTGGACGGGTCGCCGGGCAGCAGATCGCCGGCAAGCTGTTCCAGCAGGAACTGGTCGTAGGGCTTGTCCCGGTTGAAGGCGGTGACGACGTAATCGCGATAGCGCCACGCATTGCCGAAGGCGACATTCTCGTCGAGCCCGTTGGAATCGGCATAGCGGGCCACGTCCAGCCAGTGGCGAGCCCAGCGCTCGCCGTAATGCGTGCTGGCCAGCAGCCGATCGACAACCCGGGCGAAGGCGTCCGCCGACGTATCGGCCAGGAAGGCATCGACCTCTGCCGGCGTCGGCGGTAAGCCGGTGAGATCGAACGTCGCGCGGCGAATGAGCGTGTGCTTGTCCGCCGGCGGCGCCGGCTGCAGCCCCTTCGCTTCCAGCTGTGCCAGCACGAAGTGGTCCAGGGCGTTCCGCGGCCACTGCGCATTCTTTACCGCCGGCACCGCGGGCTCACGCGGCGGCTGAAAGGCCCAGTGGTCGCCAGGCTTCTTGGTCGTGACGACATTCGCCGGAAACGCGGCCCCCGATTTGACCCAGCGCGTCAGGTCGGCGATCTGCCGATACGACAGCTTGCCCTTGGGAGGCATCTTCAACCCTTGGTCACGGTAGTGGATCGCCTTGATGAGCAAGCTTTTCTCCGGCCGGCCCGGAGTCACGGCGGGACCGGACAGGCCCCCCTTGAGAAGATGCTCACGCGAATCGAGACGCAGATCGCCCTTCTGCCTGGCGGCACCATGACATTTGAAACAGTGCTCGACGAGCAACGGTCGGATGCTGGTCTCGAAGAAGCGGACCTGCTCCGCCGAGGGCGCAGGCCCGCCCGTCCACGCCCGGGAAGCGAAACAGCCGAGCCCGGCCAGGGCCAGCAGAATGCGATGCAATGGCATGAGCCCCCTCCAACCAGCACAGACCTCTACTCCTCGCTCAGACCTTGCGCACCACGTCGCCCGTGCGGATGACGCCGGCCTCGACGACCCTGGCGTTCAGCCCGCGCAGCCGCTGACGCTTGCCCAGCGGCGAGTTGACGAAACGCACCGCGTCGGCCCCGAACCGTTCCGCGAACTTCTCGCATCCGGTGTGCGGCTGGGCCGTCACCTCGATGATCGCCGAGCCGATTGCCAGCCGCGTCCCCGCCGGTAGGTTCTCCTCGCTCAGGTCCAGATCGACAATCAGCTCGTCGCCCGCCAGCTGCCAGCGCGCCTTGTCCTGCGCCACTAGAGCCAGCGCCCGGGCATTCATGACGTTGAGCTGCATGTCCGGATGGGCCGAACCGTCCGGCGTCAGCGGACAGCCCCGCGTGGCCCAGCTGTCGCCGACCAGCCCGTCGCGCAGCCGCAACTCGCCTTGCTGTACAACCTCGCGCTCACCGACGCTCGGCCGGCGCACGATCATCTCCAGCACGCCATCGTTCCTTGGCGACTGGCGAATGCTCTCCAGCCCCGCCTCCAGCTGCTCGGTCGTCAGGTGTCTTGGCTCGGCCATCGCCGTCGCTCGGTGGGTAAGCGCACTTCCAGGTGGGATACCGACTCCATGATTCCGGCAATCGTTACTTAGATTGTAGTCACGCGGCATTCGCGTTGCAAACGTTGTTTGCTCACACTCTTCCGCTCGCATTGCCTGCGCGAACTCCACGCACCCGCCGCGAAAGCCACAACGGAGACCTCACTCGGCAGGAGATGCGTTCAAAAGATTCGTCCAGGATTCGTCCAGAAACCGACATATACCCCCTCGGCGCATCCTTCGCTGGAATCATTTTCGCCTCGGCATGCCAATTTGGCAGGCGGCCGCTCTCTTGAAGGAAGGGCTGCAAGCCGCCGAGTCCACCCGTCATCGCAAATGGGACCTTGCCTTTTCGCAGATCTGGGGGTACTGCTCACGCCACGCGTCAATCATCGACCACACTGCAGTTGTCAGAAACCTTTAAGAATGAACCACGGATCACGCGGATACCTCGGATCGGTTCAGCAGGCATCACACTCCCATGCCCTGTTCGCCATCTGGCCAGTTTCGTATCCGTGCCATCAGTGTCATCCGTGGTTTCTTTGTCCCAGGTCATCCGTGGTTTCTTGTTCCAGGCGATCTTGGAGGGTTAACCGCATGCGGCGCCCGAAGGAAGTTGTCGGCGCGTGGGTCGAGGCGTTCAACCGGGCTGACGTGGATGGACTGGCCGGCCTGTACGCGGACGCCGCCACCAATCACCAGGTCATGCTGGAGCCGGTCGTCGGCCGGGCGGCCATCCGCGAAATGTTCCGTCGCGAGTTCGCGGCGGCCAGCATGGTGTGCATCCCCGAGAATGTGTTCGAGGACGGCGAGTGGGCGATCCTCGAGTGGCGCGATCCCAACGGGCTGCGCGGCTGCGGCTTGTTCCACGTCGTCGGCGGGCTGATCCACTTCCAGCGCGGCTACTGGGACCGGCTCACCTTTCTCCGGCACCACGGACTCCCCGCCCCGCCGACGAGCTGTCGCCGTCAGCACCACACTCCCCCGCCGAGAAGGCTCATCCATGCCTTTTTCGGCTGCCTGGCATATCATTATGCCTGTCGCTTTCCCACCGGGTTTGACAAGCTCTTGAGGTTTCCATGAAAGCAACCTGGCTCTGCCGCTGGGCGTCGTCATTGCACCGCTCCTCTCGACTGGCTCCGTGCGTCAGCGTCCTGACGCTGTGTGTTCTGCTCGGCTGCCTGGCCCTGTCCGCTCCCGCGCAGGAGAAGCAGAAGAAGCCGGGCATCCCTGCGCCGGCCGAGCAGGCCAGGATCGAGAAGCTCATCGAGGAGATCTACGGCCCGGACATCGCCAAGGCCAAGAAGGATCCGGCGGCGCGGTCGCAGCTGGCGCTCACGTTCCTGCAGGAGGCCCGCGACTCGCGCGACGACCCGGCGGCGCGCTATGTCCTGCTGCGCGAGGCACGCGAGCTGGCGTCGGCCGCCGGCGATTCGGCCGTCGCCCTCCAGGCCGTCGATGAGCTGGCCCAGAACTTCGTCGTCCCCGCAGCGCAGATTCTCAAGATGCGCATCGCCGTGCTCGGCAAGGCCGCCCAGTCGGCGACCACGCCGCAGGCCCAGCACGCCATCATTGACGCCTGCCTGGCCGCCTTGCAGGACGCCGTCGCCGTCGATGAATACGAGACGGCGCTGCAGTTCCTCGCCAATGCCGACGCCGCTGCCCGCAAGCTCAAGAACGTCCCGCTCGTCTCGGCCCTGCGCAAGCGCCAGCAGGAGATCGCCGCTGCCCAGAAGGTCTTCGCCCACTGGCGGCCGTTCGCGGCAGCGCTCCGCAAGGATCCCAAGGACGCGGAGGCCAATCTCGAAATGGGCAAGTATCACGCCTTCGTCAAGGGCGACTGGGAAACGGGTCTGCGGCACCTGAACCGCGGCGGCGACGGCGTTCTGAACAAGCTCGCCGCGCTCGACCTGTCCGACCCAGCGGACGGCCAGGCCCAGCTGCGCCTGGGCGCCGCCTGGGAGAAGTTCGCCGACGAGTTGCCGGCCGACCTGCAAGTTCAGCCGCGGCTGCGTGCCTATCACTGGTACGTCCAGGCCATTGCCGGGCTGGATGGTCAGCTGCGCGACGACGCCCAGCAGCGCTTGCAGGCAATCACCGAACGCTTGCCGGCGGAGTATCGTGCCGGCGAGATCGCCGGCGCGATCCGCACGCTCGAGCCGGGCATGGGCGTGCTGTACGCGGTGGCGATTTCGCCCGATGGCCGCAAGGTCGCCTTCGGCGGAGCCGACAACAGCGTGCGCATCTGGGACGTCGCCTCCGGGCGGGAGCTGCGCAAGCTCGACGGCCACACGGGGCGCGTGTGGGCCATCGCCTTCGCGCCGGACGGCCGTCGCCTCGCCTCGGCCGGCTTCGATAACCAGGTTCTCCTCTGGGACGTGGGCACAGGCCGGGAGATTCGCCGCTTCAGCGGGCATACCGATTACGTGCGCAGCCTGTCGTTCTCGCGCGACGGCCGCCGACTGCTCTCCGCCGGCGACGACCGCATGGTGCGGCTCTGGAATGTCGAGACGGGCAAGGAGATCACCGCCTTTCCAGGCCACGATCACTTCGTGTGGAGCGTCGCCTTCGCCCCGGACGGAAAACACGGCCTGTCCGGGAGCCTCGACCGCAGCCTGCGCTACTTCGATCTGGCCGACTCCGCCAGCCTCAGCCAGGGGCTGAAGCTCACCGGCCATGCCGACACCGTGCTCGGCGCCGCCTGCTCCCCCGATGGCCGACGCGCCCTGTCCGGCAGCACCGACAAGACGCTCAAGCTCTGGGATCTCAAGACGGGCCAGCCGGTGCGCACGTTCAGCGGCCACACCGGCTATGTCCACAGCGTAGCCTTCTCGCCCGACGGCCGCCGCGCTCTGTCCGCCGGCCAGGACCGGACGGTCCGCCTCTGGGATGTGATCACCGGCAAGGAGCTGCGCCGGTTCGACGGCCACGGCGACATGGTCTGGAGCGTCGCCTTCTCCCGCGACGGCCGCATCGCCGCCTCCGCCGCCCAGGACGGCACCGTACGCATCTGGGGCGGGAAGAAGTAAACGCCAGCTCGCGCTAGATTGCATGGGCCGAATTGCGGGAGGGCGAGGCTCCTGCCGAGCCGTGAACCCGAGCAGTGGATGGCCGAATTGCGGGAAGGCGAGGCTCCTGCCGAGCCTGAACCCTGAGCAGTGGATCGGCCCAATTGCGGGAGGGCGAGGCTCCTGCCGAGCCGTGAACCCGCTTGGTTATTGGCGCTCCACGGCTCGGCAGGAGCCTCGCCCTCCCTCCGCCGAAACGCAGGGTCTGAACCACGGATCACACCGATAGAACGGATCCGCCCAGTAGGTAGCGCCATTTCGCCAGTGTCTTATCCGTACCATCAGTGTAATCCGTGGTTGCTGATTCAGGCGCTCTCCATTTGCGTCGCGGCATCGCTGAGACAGCATGATGAAGAGCAAGTACTTGACCTGGGATTTTTTCTGGCTGGTGCTCATCCAGTATGTGGGCTTCAAGATAAGCTGGCTGCTCGCGGCCTGGGGCGCGGTGGCTGGCCCACCTCTCAGCTATTGGGGCGCATTGCCGTTTTTCCTGTTCTTGATCTTGCACGTCATCTACACGCGACGAGTCTGGGAGCTGTGGTTTGCCCTGAGTGTCGCGCTGGCGGGCACGATCGTCGACAGCATTTACAACGCCACGGGACTGATTGGCTACAACGGCACATTTCCGGGGCTCGGTTGGCTGGCGCCCATTTGGATCACATCCATCTGGGTTGGGCTCGCCGTGACTCTCGACCATTCCCTGAACGTGCTGGTCGGCAAGCCCATCTGGACGTTCGTCACCGGCGCCGTGTTTGGTCCTTTGGCCTACTGGACCGGCGAGGAAATGGGGGCGATCCGCTTCGCCTTCGACGCTTGCACCACCATGGCGATACTGGCTGGGCCTTGGGGAGTGATGCTGATCGTTTGTTACTGGTTGTTGGAATTGTGGAGGCCCGATCAATCCAGCTCGAGCGCCCGCAACACGCAATCATGAACGTCCATCTGAGTCGGCGCTGACGGCGGTGGACCGTCGCCGATGAAGACGGGCTTGTCGGCCAGGTCGGGTACGGGCAACCCGTGGCTGCCTTTCACGAGCGTCGGGTCGAGCGGGATCACATCGAACAGCGCGCGCAAGCCGAGCTTCTTCTGCAAGAGCCGCCGCAGCGCCCGGCCCTTGGGCCACCATAATTTCGGATCGAAGAACAGCTCGCAGGGATCGTAGCCGGGCTTGCGGTGGATATCGACCGTGCGGGCATAGTCCGGGGCGAGGCGGTCATCCAGCCAGAACGGATACGCGAACCAGGCATCCGCCCTGGCGAGCAGCACAAGCTCGCCGGCGCGCGGATGATCCAGACCGATGTCCGCTCGCTCCGGGCCAACGAGCACGCGGTCCACGCCGGGCAGCCCACCAAGCACGTCTCGGACGCGTGGCCAATCGCCTTGCTCGCGCACATAGACATGTGCGAGCTGATGATCGCAGACCGCGAACGCCTGGCTGGCGAAGGTGTCGAGCGACTCTCCGAACGGCCCGGGACGCGCCGTCAGCAGTCCGGCGCTGCGCAACGCGCGGTTCGGCAGCACGGCCCGGTTCACCGGCACATGCGTGTACTCATTCACCAGCCAGACCCGGGCGCCGGCCTTCCGGGCGGCGTCCAGCAGCGGCGCGCATGCCTCGTCCAGCTCGCCGACGAGCTTCGGCCAGTCGCAGCTCTGCGGCCCCTGCCGCTGCGGCTCGTAGTCCAGGTGCGGCAGGTAGACCAGCGTCAGGTCGGGCGGCGATCGGTCCGTGCTGCCGGTTCCGAGCAGCACCTCGGCGGCCGCGCGAGCGATCCACGACGTGCACGCCAGGCCCGCCATCGGGCCCCAGAAGCTCGGGAAGGGAAACGGGCCCAGCCGTCGCTTCAGGTCATCGGCCAGGCCGTCGGGCGTGCCGAGGATGTCGAAGGCCTTGTTGCCATCCGCGCCGTAATGGGGCTTGGGCGTGACGCTGATGGCGACGTCCGCCCCCTGGTTGAACCACCAGAAGAGCTTGGCGCAGCGAAACGCCCGGCCACGCTCGGCAGCGCGGCGGCGAGCGCTGGCGTACAGTGGCTCGGCTTGCACCAGCCGGTTGGACTGCTGCCAGAAGCGGACCTCGCCGGTGTCGCGATAGAGCCAGCCGTTGCCGACGATACCGTGTTGCCGGGGCGGCTGCCCCGTCAGCATCGTCGCCTGGGCCGTGCATGTGACCGCCGGATGAACCTCGGCCAGCGGCCGCTGCCAGCCTTGCCTGGCCAGCTCGCTCAGCCGCGGCGCCAGCACCAGCAGTCGCGAGGTCAGGCCAACGGTGTTGAGCAGAACCAGCGGTTGCATGGTAACAGTATACCGACGTGCCGGTCAGGCCGGGCACTCGCGGCATCTGCCGCAGGATCTGCAAACTTGACGCGGCCGGCAATCCTTGCCAGGCTTGTCAGCGACCCGGTTCTTTCTCCAGGCCCCGTTTGCGGCAACGCTTCCGGAGAAAGTCCCATCGACAACTCCCCCGCGCCAACCCGTCGATTTCTTGCGAGCCGCGGGGAACTTCGCGAGGGCCATTGCCGATCTGATTCCTTGTGGAGGCAGGTCAACCCAGCGAGATCCCCATGCAACTCATGACGATTCAGCACGGCGATCAACCCTGTAACGAACCCTGCGGCGTCTGCGGAGAAGCGTTGCTCCAGGCCGCCGGACCGGGCCTGTTCACCGCCGAGACGAACCAGCCCGTGTGCCGTTCCTGCGGCAGAGCGGAGGCGCCGCATCTGGTTGCTCTGCTTGACCTGGCCCGCGCCGCCGAGCGCGTCGGCAAGGTCTGCCGCCACATCCTCGTCCCGCCCATGGGGGCCCTTCTCGACCTCGCCCGCGCCGCCGAGGATTATTCCACATCGCGCCCCAAATCGTTGCAGCACGCGGCCTGACTTGTTCACGTTTCGCGCTCGAGCAACCCCTGCGGCCACCTGATTCATGTACCGGAGGGGGACACGCACGCGCAAGACGTAAACGGATGACCCTTGTCCTTCCCCTTGCTACACTGGACGTAGAAACGCAGGGGGGACAAGATCATGCGAAATCGCGTTGCCTGGGCCGTCGGTTTCCTGGCTGTCGTGGCGCTATCCTTGCCGGCGGCCGGTCAGCAGAAGGAAAAACTCTTCCTCGACGTCATCGACGTCAACGTGCCGCCCATCGCGACCGACCACGCGGTCAAGTACGATTACGACATCGTCTACGTGCGGGCCCCGCGCGCCGGCGACAAGATTCACAAGCGCTTCTTTACCGATTTCTCCGCGCCCATCACCATCGAACCAGGCGCCGACCTGATGCTGCTGCATCCCGACGGCAGCGAGGAACTGCTCGTCGCCGGCGGGGCCGGCTCGATCACCGATCCGATGGTGTCCTTCGACGGGCAATGGGTCTTCTACACGCACCTGCACAATCTCACGAACCACAACCAGTGGAGCCCGCCGCGCCAGGGGGCCGACATCTTCAAGATCCATGTCAAGTCGCGACGCATCGTCCGGCTGACCAACCAGAAGTTTTCGCCGCACACCGGCGCCGCCCGCTGGTCGAAGGACTTTCGCGGCGGCGAGCAGGGTACGTCGCACTTCACCTACGGCGTCTTCAACATGGGGCCGTGCCCGCTGCCCGGCGGCAAGCTCGCCTTCACCAGCAATCGCGAAGGCTATCGCCCGGCCAAGGGCTACCCGGCCGTCGCCCTGCAACTCTTCGTCATGGATGATCGCGACAGCAGCATCGGCGACGACGACACGCCGACCAACCTGGAAAAGATCGGGCACTTCAACATCTCCGGCGCGCTGCATCCCGTCGTGCTCGCCGATGGCCGGATCATGTTCAGCACCCTGGAATCGCAGGGCAACCGCGGCGACATCCTCTGGGGCATCTGGACCATCCATCCCGACGGCACCAACTGGAATCCGCTCGTGAGCGCCTTCGATCCGGGCGGCGCGCCCAACGGCTTCCACTTCCAGAGCCAGCTTTCCGACGGCCACGTCGTCTTCGAGGAGTACTACAACCAGAACAACAGCGGCTTCGGCACGCTCTTGAAGATGCCGCCGACCCCGCCAAAGGGACAGCCGGCGTTCGGCTCGGCGAACATGCGCGACGCGCAGGGCCCGTCGTGGCGGATGGGCCGGCATGACAACGGCCGGCCACGCCTCTATCGCATGCCCTTCATGCCGACCGGCGCCATCGCCCTGACGCCGTTCGCGCTCGGTCTCGAAGGGCCTGCCGATCGCTCCATCCGCGGCGACAAGAAGTCGCCCGCCGTCGGCAAGTTCACGCATCCTTCCGGGGCGCCGGACAACCATCTGCTGACGTGCTACTCGCCCGGCCCGGTCAACCATCAGTACACCTACCTGCCGCAGATCGACGGCGGCATCTATCTCCTCAAGAACGGCGCGGTCATCGACGAGCCCGCACAGTTGCGGCTCATCAAGAACGATCCGAAGTACAACGAATGCTGGCCGCGCTCACTCGTCCCCTACGAGCGCATCTACGGCGTCAAGGAACCCCGACAGTTGCCCAGGCTCGCCAACGACGGCAAGCTGTCCAGGCATCTGCCTCAGGGGACGCCCTTCGGCCTGGTGGGCACGTCCAGCTTCTACAAGCGCGAGAGCTATCCCAACGGCATCGTCCCCAAGGGCAAGGTGACGGCGACCTACGCCGGCGGTAACGACCCCTGGAAGGGCCTCGACGCCTTCACCAGCCACGGCAACGGCATGCCGCTCAACTGGCACAACCAGGGCGCCGACGCCGGGCTATACACCAACGATCAGATTCATGCCGTCCGCATCCTGGTCATGGAGCCGACCACGGACCGTCACGGTGCCAACTCCGGCCGCCGCTTCCACAGCCACGCCCGCGAACGCTTGCGCATCCTCGGCGAGATCCCGCTACGCAGCTTTGGCGAGCCGGGAGCGTCAGCGACCGGAGATCAGCCGCTTGACCCCGATGGCAATCCTGATACCAGCTTCCTCGCCAAGATTCCTGCCGACACGCCGTTCACCCTCCAGACCATCGACCGCCACGGCATGTTGCTGAACATGGCGCAGACCTGGCATCAGCTTCGCCCAGGCGAGATGCGCACCAACTGCGGCGGCTGCCATGCCCACAGCCAGCAGCCGACCGACTTCGCCCTCACGCGCGCCGCCCGGCCGGACTATCCCGTCTGGGACCTTGCCAAGCGCACGCCGCTCATCGTCGATCGGCCGCGCGACGAATCGAAGACGAAGTGGGACGTGAAGGAAGAGACCGGCCTGCGTTACGCGGACAAGAGCCCGATCAACGTCGAGTATTTCCGCGACATCCAGCCGATCCTCAAGCAGAGCTGCGTGCAGTGCCACTCCGGCAAGGATGGCAAGCCCGCAGGCAATCTCGATCTCGACGCCGACCACACGCTGGTCCAGCACGACCACCACGGCAAGTTCCCGGGGACGTACTATCGGCTGGCACTCGATGAGCGGGCGAAGTACGGCTACAAACCGCCCGGCTGGGATAGCTGGGGCTACCCAAACGCCTCGCGCTACATCCGCAAGTTCCAGTCGCGCCGCAGCCTGCTCGTCTGGAAGATTTTCGGCGAACGCGTCGACGGCTTCCACAACGACGACCACCCGTCCGAGGCGAAGCCCGGCGACGGCACGCTCGTCTGGAAGGGCAAGCCGGTGGACGTGAAGAAGTATCGCGCGCGCTTCGACGTCGACTACCTGCCGCCACGCATGCCGCCGCCTGACGCCGTCGCCGCCGGCAAGGTCAAGCCGCTCAGCGACGAGCAACGCCGCACCATCCTGCGCTGGATCGACCTCGGCTGCCCCATCGATCTCGACTATCCCAACGAGAAGAGCTACGGCTGGATGCTCGACGACAACCGTCCGGTGCTGACCGTGACCGAGCCGCGGGCGGGGGCGAATGGCGAGCTGCGGCGCATCCTGGTCGGCATGCACGACTACGGCAGCGGCCTGGAAATGAAGTCGTTCAAGGTCACCGCCGACTTCGCCATCGACGGCATCCCGGCGGGCCAGGACCTTGCCTCCCGGTTCCGTCCGCTCACCCAGGGTGTATGGGAACTGTCGCTCAAGACGCCAATCAACGACCTCGCCGCCGGACGGTTGACCGTCTCCGTGCGCGATCGACAAGGCAACGAGACACGCATCGAGCGGTCGCTGACCGCGGGCAAGTAAACGACGGCGAGCGTCGCGGCGTGAGCCCGACGTGTAGTTGTCGCGCGCGGCATGCGGACACGTCGGGCTCACGCCGCGACGCTCGCCAAAAGGGAATCCAGCAACATCGCCGGATGCAGCACCTTCCGCCCCGTGAAATGCTCGATCTGCATGCGGCACGATAGCCCCGGCGCGACGATGACGGTATCCGGCGACGCCGCGCGAATCGCGGGGAACAGCCGTTGCTCGCCGACGAGACGCGAGATTTCGTAGTGCTCCTTCTCGTAGCCGAACGAACCCGCCATGCCGCAACAGCCGGCGTCCAGGTCGATGACCTCCAAACCCGGGATGCGCCGCAGCAAGCGCAGCATCGGCTCGACGCCGACCAGGGCACGCTGGTGACAGTGCGCCTGCACCAGGATCTTCTTCATCCCGTTGCTTGTTAGTGTGAGGTTCTTCTCCGCGAAGCGTGCCTCGGCCCATTCCTCAAATGTCTGGCACTGTCGCGCCACGACCATCGCCTTGTCGCGTAAGTCGCCGCGCAGCAGGGCCGGGTAGTCGTCCTTGATCGTCAGCAGGCAGCTTGGCTCGCAGGCGATGATCGGCTTACCGCTGTCCGCCCAGGGAAGCAGCGCCTCGACATTCTGTTGCGCGCAGGCAACTGCACGATCCAGCATGCCATTGGAGATCATCGGCCGACCGCAACACGTCAGGCCCGGCGGCTCAGCGGCAGTCAGGAAGTGCCAGCCGAATCTGTTGATGATCCGCCCCGCCGCGCGGGCCAGCACCGGCTCATGGTAGCGCGTGAAGGTATCCGGAAACAGAAGCACAGCGGGACAATGCGAGCCCGATGTCAGTCCCTGTTCCTCGATCCAGAACCGGCTAAAGTCGATGCGCTCGCGCGCCAGCCTCGGCGGCACACGGCGGCGGTCGATGCCGAAGAGCTTGTCGTTGAGCCAGCGCGGCAGCCGGCCGCCGGTCAACCAGTTGTACAGCCACGGCGCCCGCCGGCCCCACCTGCTATATTTCGCGACCTGGGCGAAGAGGCGGTTGCGCCACGGCAAGCCGTGCTTGCGATGATACTGGTGCAGGAACTCGGCCTTGAGCCTGGCCATGTCCACGTTGGTGGGGCACTCGCTCTTGCAGGCCTTGCACTCAAGACACAGGTCGAGCGCGTGGTGCAACGCCGGATCGGTGAGCCCGTCGAGTCCGAGCTGTCCGGTCATGGCCAGCCGCAACGCGTTGGCCCGGCCGCGGGTGCTGTGCTGCTCCTCCATCGTCGCCTGGTAGCTGGGGCACATCACGCCGTCGCGCTTCTTGCGGCACTCGCCCACTCCCCCACAAAGCTCGGTCGCGCGGACCACGCCGCCGTCGGCGCTGAAGTCAAACGTCGTCTCCACATTGGGCGTCACGTATGCAGAACCATAACGCAGGTTGCTCGCCAGCGGCGGCGCATCGACGATCTTGCCGGGGTTGAGGATGTTCTTCGGATCGAAGGTCCGCTTGATCTCGCGAAACGCCTGGTACAGGATCGGCCCGTACATCTTCTCCTGGAAGGGACTGCGCACCAGGCCGTCGCCGTGCTCGCCGGACAGTGCCCCGCCATGCTTGAGGACGAGATCGGCGACCTCGCCGGCGATGCTCTCGAACTGCTTGACGCCGCTCTCGGTCTTGAGATCGACCACCGGCCGCACGTGCAGGCAGCCGACCGAGGCGTGCGCATAGATGCCGGCGGTCGTGCCATGCCGCTGGATGATCTCCTGGAACTCGGCGATGTAGTCGCGCAAGCTCCCGGCGGCGACGGCGGTATCCTCGACGAACGACATCGCCTTGGCGTCCCCCTTCTCCGCCATCGACAAGCCAAGCGCCAGCTTGCGCAGCTTCCAGATGCTCGCCTGCTCGGCGGCCTCCATGGCCCGATGCAGATGATAACCGTGGCCCTGCTTGAGCAACTCATTCGACAGTGCGTCCAGCTTGCCGGCGAGTTCGTCGCGGCCGTCGCCGTAGAACTCGATGATCAGGATCGCCCCCGGATCGCCCTGCAGGAAGCCACGCAGCCGCGACGCCTCGGCGTTGAGCTTCGTGCTGTCCAGCACATGCCTGTCGATGACTTCCACGGCCGAGGGGCCATGCCTGAGGATGGCAGGCGTGGCAGCCAGGGCGTCGAGCAGATCGTGAAACTGCACGACCAGCACCGCCTTGCCGCGCGGCAACTCCGTGAGCCGCAGCGTCGCTTCCAGCGTGATCGCCAGCGTCCCTTCCGAACCGACCAGCAGCCGCGCGAGGTTGAACGGCTTGCCGGGCACGAACTCATCGAGGTTGTAGCCGCCGACGCGCCGCAGGATCTTCGGATAGCGGCGCTCGATCTCGGCGGCATGCTCGTGCGCCAGGCGCTGAACCACACGATAGCATTCGCCTTCCAGATCCGTTGCCGCGAGCTTGCTTGCCAGCTGCCCGGCGCTCAACGGCTGCGCCTCGATGATCGTCCCGTCCGCGAGCATCACCTTGAGGCCCAGGACGTGGTCGAGCGTCTTGCCGTGGACAACCGAGCGCGTGCCGGACGAGTTGTTGGCGATCATGCCGCCGATGGTGGCGCGATTGGATGTCGAGATGTCGAGCGCGACCTGCAGTCCGTGCGGCTTGAGGGCAAGGTTGAGATCGTCCAGCACGCAGCCAGGCTCGACGCGGACCCGCCGCCCGGCCGCGTCGATCTCCAGGATGCCGTTCAGATACTTGGAGAAGTCGAGCACGATGCCGGGGCCGATGGCTTGCCCCGCCTGCGATGTGCCGCCGCCGCGCGCCGTGATCGGCACGCCGAAGGCGGAACTGATGCCGACGACTTCGCGGACGTCGGCTTGCGACTTCGGCAGCACGACCCCGGCCGGGACGATCTGATAAACGCTGGCGTCGGTGGAGTAAATGGCCCGGCTCAGACGATCGCTGCGCACCTCGCCGGCGATGCTCTTTTCCAGGGCCGACAGACAGCCGGCCACATCGGCGTGCCCCGGCGCGCGCGACGCAGCAACCGTCGGCAGCTCGAGCTTGTTCATCGCTATGCGTCGCAACCTCCGGATGTCCTGGGATCGCCATTGTTGTAGCCGCCGGCTGGGGGAATTGCCATCCAGATGGAACCCTTTTGTTCTTGACCCACCCAAGGCACCGGCGATAATTCCCAAAGGGAACGCAAGCTGGATGCCGCAGCGAGAGGACAGGATCGCCGAGGCCACGAAGCCACCGTCTTCTTGAAGTCGGCAGGCAACTGGGGCGTAGCCGCCGGGTTGTGGATTTGCAGATTCCAGCCGGCCAGGCGACGCTTTCCGGCCGCAGCGACACATTCGAGGAAAAACCCGATGCAATCTATTGCCGCCATTCGTACGGCCCGCTCGTGGTGATTACCGCCGGCGTGAACGCTCACGGTCACCGCTCCTTTGCTGGTGAATTCCGGGCTGCTGTGTTGCTGAGGCCCTAAAAGAAAGGGGACAGGACCTCTACAAACGCCCCAAGAACGACGCAATTCAGCGACAGCCAAAGGTCCTGTCCCCTTTCTTTTAGGGCCTCTAATATGCATCGCCGGCTGAAACGAACCAGTTAGGCCGCGGCCGATCCAATTGAGGTGAGCCCATGACACGCAACATCCTGGCAATGCTGTTCGTGCTCGCAGTCCAAGGCGCGTCCGTGGCTCAGGCGACCATTCCCGAGCACGTCGTCGCCGCCTGGCAGGAGGCCGGCGTTCACGCCGGCTGCACGGAAGTAAACGCCAAGGGCGAGATCGAGTATCGGCGGCAGGGCCGCGCCAGGCCCGGCGAACTGCCGGCGTTCCGCTACCACCCGTGGCGCGACGGCGTCCTTGCGAACCTCCCCGACCCCGGCGTGCCGTTCGCGCTCTTCATCGAGGGACCTGACGCCTACCTTGGCAGAGGCCATGTCCCCGAAGCAGGCTTCAAGGAAGTGGCACGCTTTCACAACCTGCGCTACCTGGCCATCCTTCGCACGCGCATCTCGGCCGCCGCCATGAAGGACCTGGCGACGCTTCCCAGCCTGCAAACCCTCGATCTGACACAGACAAGCCTGTCCCCTGCCGCGATCCAGGTGCTCCCCGCGTTCAAGGCCCTGCACACCATCACGCTCACCGGCGGCTACTTCACCGCGGCGAATCTGAAGGAACTTGCTTCTCTCAAGAAGATCACGTTTCATTTCACTGGCGCGACCGATGAAGGGATGCAAACGCTCGCTGGTGCAGCCAACCTGCACACGTTGACCCTGGAAGGAAACCGACTTACCGAAGTTGGGCTCGCGGAACTGGCGAACCTCAAGCGGCTCAAACGCCTGGAATGGCGCTGGGCGACGTCGATCTCGGACGCGGCCATGAAGGAACTCGGCAAGGCGAAGAGCCTGGAATCGCTCGATCTCGATCACTCGGAGATATCCGTGGCCGGAGCAGGGGAACTTGCCAGGCTGGTGAATCTTCGCTCGCTGAGCCTGGATACCACCAGGATGCGCGACGCCGGGCTCAAGCATTTGGCCAAGCTCAGGCGGCTTCGCTTGCTGAACTTGCAGAGCAACCGCATCACCAATGCGGGGCTCGCGGAACTGGGCCCCCTTCAGGAACTTCACACCCTTATCCTTTGGGGCCTGTCGCTCGACGACGAGGGCCTCCACCACATCGCCGCACTGAAGGGGCTGCAAGCGTTGCGGACCAATGGCATCGACTACGCAGGGCCAAGGTTGCGGGCACTGGTCGCCTGCCCGGACGTCGCCACGCTGAAACGCGCGACCATGCTGCCGGACCACGACGGTTACCGCGACGATCGGCGCGACACCGACCGCCCGTGGCCGCAGCGCGTGGCGAATGTTTCGCGCCAAAAGGACTTCAACGATGGGGAGCTTCGCAAACTCGCTCGGAATCCGGCTGCGCGCGAATTCACCCACCTGATCATGGCGGACACCCCGATCACCGACGCGGGCATGCGCGAGTTGGCAGCTTTCGAGAAGCTGCGCTCCCTGGACCTCTCCGGCACCGCCGTCACCGATGACGGATTGAAGGCCCTGCGCGGCTTGAACCTGAGCGGCCTGAATCTTTCTCGCACCGCCGTCACGGATGAAGGATTGAAGTCGCTGGCCGGCATGAACCTGAGCGTCCTGCAGCTTCCCGACAAATGCTGGACCGACGTCGGTTTGAAACACTACCTGTCCGCGACGCGTCCCGCGCACAATCTGAACCTGAGTCAGCGTAACATCACCGACGCCAGCCTCGAGGAGATCGGCAAGCTCAAGCACCTGCAGTCGTTGAGTCTTTACAACTGCACGCAGGTCACCGATGAAGGCATCAAGGAGCTTGCCGGGCTATCCAACCTGCACACGCTCAATTTGCAAGGCACGCTGCTCACCGATGCAGGCTTGAAGCATCTGGCCGGCCTGAAGAACTTGCGCACGCTGGACCTCCGGGGCACGAAGCTCACCGACAAGGGGCCGAAGGCCTTGGCAGGTCTGAGCCTCCACAGCCTGGAAATCTCGCATCGGACCGACATCGGCCTGCGCCACTACCTGGCCGCTATTGCGGAGCCGATGGTTCTCGATCTTGGTTGGTGGAAGATAACCGACGCCGGCCTGAAGGAGCTTGCCCACTTGAAAGACCTCCACTCCCTTTCACTGAGGCATACCAAGGTGACCGACGCGGGCCTCAAGGAACTGGGCGTACACAAGGGCCTGCGGACCCTCAACCTGAGCGGCACGACGGTGACGGGGACCGGCTTCAAGGACCTGCCGAACCTGGCGGCGTTCCGCTTCCTCTACCTGCAAGGCTCTGCGATCAGCGATGCCGGCGCGGCGCAGATCGCAGGAATGACTCGCCTCGAAATCCTCGACTTGGACCGCACGCCCGTCGGCGATGCTGGCATGAAAGCGATCGGCAAGCTGAAGCGCCTCTACGAGCTGCGACTGAAGGAAACCGCCGTCACCGACGCAGGTCTGGCGCACCTGGCGGGCCGCAATCTGACAACGCTGGACATCCCGGACGGTTGCAAGACGGATCTCGGTCTCAAGAATCTCCTGGCGGCGACCCGGCCGCGCTCAACTTACTGGTTCACCTCATGGAAGAAGTTGACCGACGCCGGAGTCAAGGAACTGGCGGCGCACCCGCACATCCACAGCATCTGCCTGAGCGGCACCGGCATCAGCGAGGCAAGCCTGAAGGAACTCGCCGCCTTCGAGCACCTGGAGTACCTGCGCATCACCAACATCAACCTGACCGACGCCGGCCTCGAACCGCTGGGCCGACACAAGAACCTGCGCTACCTGGCCGTCGGCTACAACAAGGTCACTGACGCAGGCGTGAAGAAGCTCAAAGCAGCCCTGCCGGGTTGCGCGTTTGACCGCTGATTGCCCGACGGCAACAATGGGCCACCAAAAAGCACAACCGAAACGCGGCAAGCCGCCATGCCAATTCCTGGAACATGGATCGACGCTCATCCACGCTGCTGGAAGGCGTCCTTCCTGATCAGCGATGAGCGTCGCTTCGTGTTCCTTCGACTCATTTCAACCTGCCACGTAGCCGCAGGCGCAGGGTCATGTCATCGTCCTCGCGCTCCTGCCAGCCGAGCATTTGTGGGAGGCTCCGCTCGTAGGGTTCCGGGCCGAAGATGCTGAGCGCCATGATCATTCCCACGCCGATGCCCAGGCAGCCGCCCGCCAGATGAGTCACGTAGGCGATGCCGCTGCCGGCGAGAAACAGCGTGCCGATCAGGTCCCAGAGCATGTAGAAGCACACCACCCAGATGGACGACAGCGAAAACACCTGCCAGGCGAATTCCCAGAAGAGCAGGATGCGGATGTCGTTGCGCGGGAAGAAGACCAGGAACATGCCGATGATGCCGCTGATCGCTCCGGAAGCGCCGACCATCGGCAAGCCTTCGCCGAACATCATCCAGGCGACGCCGCCCATCGCGCCCAGCAAGAAATAGCAGAACAGGTAAACCGCGTGTCCCACCTTGGCATTCACCGCGTTGCCGAAGACGAACAGAAACAGCATGTTGCCCAGGAGGTGCACGACGTCGCCGTGCACCAGGACATGCGTGAACAACTGGGTGATCGCGAACTTGCCGGGTTGCAGCGCCAGCGCGGGGATCGTCTCGCCCTGCATCTGAACGATGACGGTGTCGAGATTGCCGGGGACGCGAATCGTCACCGCCGGGCGAGGACTCAGCCAGACGGCCAGGCTGACGACGCAGGTGCCGAGAATCAGCAGCCAGTTGGCCACCGGCACGCGCCGCATCGGCACATCGACGCCGTAAGGGATGATCATGGCGCGCTCGACTCGAGTGCAGGCGATATCAGCCATTCGCCGGCGCGGCCTGGATCTTTGCCGAGAAATGAAGGCCCCGCAAAAGCAAACAACCGCGGCCAGAGCGGCCGCGGTTGCGTGTTTGAGTTGCGGCTCGGAACGAGCCGCGCCCTCCCATGCTCGATGTTTAGTGAGCGTGCGGCATGACGACGCCGCTGCCGCTCTCGCAGGCCGCCGGGCTGCTGTAGCCGACGCACACCGGCACGCGCACGGTCACCTGGGTCGGGACCGATACGCAGTAGCGACGCTCGACCGTGACGTTCTCGGTCACGTACTCGGGCACGCAGCGCGTCACCGTGCCCTTGCGCGTCTGCTTCTCGTACTGGCACACCTGCACGTCCACGTCCTTGCTCATCATCTTGCTCTCGTAGACGGTGCATGCGACGCGCTTGACCACCGTCTGCGCCTGGCACGAGGTGTAGCTGCAGCCCGTGCACGGATCAACGCAGGTCACGGGCACGTAGTTGCAGGTCACCACGTCGCGCTCGACGGTCCTGGGGACCGCCACGCAGTAGTTCACGGTCTGCCTGACGGTGACCATCTTGGGGACCAGAACCGTGTACTCGACCGGCTCGGTGACCGTCTTCATGATGCAGCGCGTGACCTTGGTGGGGACCTTCTCGGTCCGCCACTCGGTCTTGTAGACCGTCACCTTTTGATCGACGTCCTGGATGATCGGCGCGCAACCACTGTAACAAACGTAATCACAGCAGCTGTCGCAGCAACCCCTGCGGCCGCGGGCGTCGGCATCGTTTCCCCCGAGTGCAACCCACGCAGCCAGTAAACACACGACCAGCGACTTCTTCATTGGACCCTCGCCCCTCCCAAGAGTGATAAAACAGTGAACGTGGAGAATCGGAGTAAATAGTATGATCTGAAACGATTGCAAAGCAATGGAAAAATAGGTAAAATTTTCGACTTTTGCAGCATTTTCACGCTATGCGAATCAAATGCGCCGATTATTCCAGCAGTGCGGCGATGTCTCCCGCTGCCAGGCGTGGACGCATCGACAGGCTTTGCTCGACACGCTGTAACCGATAGATGTCGCGCGTGAAGCGATACGCCGTTTGCAAGTCTTTGTCGGCCAGAGGTTTGCCGCTCGCGTCCTTGCCGCCGGCAATCACCAGCTTGCGCGGCCCCGTCAGAGCCGCCAGCTGCGGCACATCGCCCACGCGCAGCAGGGCCGGCGCCAGCATTCCCATGTGCGTCCCCGAGGGATACGGCGTTTCCGTGATGATCGTGGCCGGCGCGTCGATCAGTACCAGGCCCGCGACATGCTCCTCGACCCCCGTCACGCAGGCGGCAATGAGCGCGGCCTGACCGATGCCGACCACCGTCAGCCGTCGCGGATTCAGCGTCTTTTGCCTTCCGAGCCACTCAAGGAACGAGCGCGCGTCGAAGACCCATTGCCCGAGCAATGGCCGGCCGACCCACAGGGCGTGCTCGGCGGAGTTGTGATCCGGCGCTCCGGCGATGCCCTGGCCGTCGCTGGCGGAGCGGGTCTCTCCGGTGGCGCGCAGGTCGGCCGCCGCTACCGCCCAGCCGCGCTCCAGGAAGGCAGCGGCCAGCGGGTGCCGCAGCGCCTCGTCCTTGCCCTCGATGTGCAGCATCAGGCAAGCCGGCCGCGGTTCCTTGCCCTTGCCGCGCGTTTGCAGCAGTACCGGCACCGGCATGGCCGGCTCGGGATGCAAAACCAGCGGCAGCGTCCGCACTTCACCCTGCGTGCTGGCCTTGCCGGTTCTGGCCTCCGGCAGGCGGGCGCGCGGAAACTCGCCGAAAATCTGCCGCACCAGCTGGCTTCGCTTGACGGCTGCCGTCGCCTGCCATCTCTCGAGGTGGTCCGGCGCCTTGTTCGCCGCCAGCAGGCGCCGCGCTTCCGCGGCGGCGAAGGTCGCCGGAAACAGGAACCCGGCGGGCCGCTTGCCCACCGGCAAGCAGGTCAAGTCCTCCACCTTCTCCACCTGATGGGCCGGCTCCGCGATCGGCTTGCCTTGCCCCTCGTTCTTCAGCCAGCGCGTCATCCAGCCGTACATGGTCTCGCGCATCGCCTGGTTGTAGGCGTGCGGCGATTCGAACGTGGCGTGGCGAAGCTTCGGCTCGGCATCGAGAAGTTGAAAGACTGGCCGGGCACGCTTGATGCTGCGCGCCGCCTCGCCGACGCTGAACTGAAAGGCGTCCCTGGTGGCGTTGACCACCAGCAGGGCGCGCGGCGCCACCAGCGCCAGCACGTCGCCCTCTTCGCAGAAGCGCAACGCCCCCGGCAGCACCTCGCACACACAGCAAGCCGCCTGCAGATACGCCTGATAGGTGCCGACCGAGCAGACCGGCACGACGGCGCCGAAACGCTCATCGAGCGCGCCGGCATACATGGTCTGGTTGCCGCCGCCGGATGCGCCGGTGATTCCGAGGCGCTTGCCGTCCACCTCCGGACGCGACGTCAGGTAATCCACGGCCCGGCGATTGTCATAGACCTGCATGCCCAGCAGCGTCTGTCCCACGGGCCACAACGTGCTGCCAAAAAGCGCGCCATGATACGTGCCCAGGGCCGGCGCGGTGTAGCGCTCGCCGGCACCGAAGGCATCGACCGCGAGCACAACGAAGCCCAGCTTGACCAGTCCCAGGCAGCGCGCCTGCACGACCGGATCGCGTCGCGCTCCCGGCCAGTGGCCGTGCACCACCAGCACCGCCGGATACGGGCCGCGCGTCGGCTCCGGCAAGTACAGACTGCTGGTCATGTACACGCCCGGCCGGGTCTGCAAGACAACCTTCTCGATCCGATACCCATCGCGCCTGAGCACTCCGGTGACGCGCGCCTGCAAGGGATGCGACTTGTCGGGAAAGGTCCCCATCGCCTCGAACATCGCGGTCCGCAGCGCGGCCCGGCGCTGGTCCCACTCCTGCCGCGTCCGCGGCGGCTGGTCCTTGGCTCGCAAGACGCGTGCTTCGGCACGCATCAGGTTGGCGAAGGCGTTCGGTTCCGGCTTGGGAAGTACGGCTGGCATGAGTGCATCCACCCAGAAGAGGTAATCGTCGTTCCTGACGTTGTATCAATCGAGGTCGCAAGGCGCATGTCCGGGCAATCCATAAAAATTTCCTTGAAGATGGCCCGAACACGTCTTCATGTCCGACAGGAGCGACCGATGGGCTTTCTGGGCTTCTCCCTGATTCCGCGCGAGCTGAAGTTCTTCGACATGTTCGACGAGGCGGCCGCCACGATCACGCGCGCTGCCGGCAAGTTCGTTTGCCTGCTCACGACTTACGACAACGTGCCGGAACGATGCCGGGAGTTGAAGGAAGAAGAGACCAGGCTCGACGACATCGTTGCCGCCATCATCAGGGCCCTGGACCAGACCTTCATCACGCCGTTCGACCGCGAGGACATCCATACGCTGGCCACCTCCCTGGATGACATCATGGACAACCTGGAGGAGACCGCCCACCGCTTCGACGTGTTTCGCATCGACAGGCCGACGGAGGTGGCGGTGAAAATGGGGGGGTACATCCTCGACTGCTGCACGCACCTGGAGCAAGCCGTCCGCGAGTGCCGCAACCTGCGCAAGCCGGAGGAGATTCACCATCACCTGCGTGAGATCCGCCGGCTGGAGAACGAGGCCGACAAGCTCTATCGCGACAGCGACAGCGCCCTCTTCGCCAACGGCGCCGCCGACATCCTCACGCTCATCAAGCTCCGCGAACTGTACGGCTGGCTGGAGGAAACCGTGGACGCCTGCAAGGATGCCGCGCAGGTCATCTCCGAGATCGTCATCAAGGGATCATAGCAGTCGGCATCAGCCGAGGGCCTTCAGCAGCAGTGTCAGGCAGCTGATGCCGTTGAACAGCGCGTGGCACAGGATCGGCCCGATCAGGCTATGCGTGCGCTGGGCCATCCAGCCGAGTCCCAGGCTCAGGAAAAAGAGCGGGATCGGCGCCGGCCAGGCGCTGCCGTGCACGACGGCAAACAAGGCGCTCGTCCCCCAGATGGCGAGATGAGGATGCTCGGGCGTCTCCGCCGGTAGCCCGGCTTTCGGCCTGAAGGCCCGGTAGCTGGCAAGCAGATAACCAACGCCAAGCACGCAGGCGAAGCTCATCGGCTCCCAGCCGGGGAATGGGGCATCTTCCTTGGCATCCAGAAGGAAGTTCAGCATCGCCATCTGACCCACGACCAGCGTGATCATCGCCACCGCGAAGTGTCCGCCGCGGGCCGCGCGGCTCAGCCAGCCTTGCAACACCCCGCGAAAGACCAGTTCCTCGTAAATCGGCGCCGCGATGATGGCCTCGAAGAACACCAGCGCCCATTCAACGGGGACAGCCTCCTCCAGGATTTTCTCAAAGGCGTGGCCGCGCGGCTCCATGAGTTGAGTCACCGCCACGTGGATGCCCCAGACCAGCGGCGACAGCAACAGAAAGCCCAGGCAGCCGACGCAGGCATTGGCGTCCAGCCGGACAGGGCTCAGGCCAACCTGCGCCGGTCGTGTGCCGCTCGACAGGTGCAGTCCCGTGACGATCACGGCCACGATCATCGGCATGGCCAGCAGCATGGCCCACAGTTGCTGCTGATCGCGCGCCGGCGTGCGGCCATAGAACTGCTCATAGAAGCCGATTGATTGCAAGAGCGCGTGACAAACGTCTGGCACAAGCACCACGACGAGAAACGTCAGGATCACCTCTCGGCCGCTCCAGGCACCGCGCGGCCGACGTGGCAACGGCAACAGCGGCGCCCGGCCGCCAGACTGCATGCGCAACAGGAGACAGACGCCGCCGGCGAGAACCGCCAGCGCGGCGTAGGCCGCCGTTCCGAGCAGCAGTGTCTGCCAGTCCGACATCGCTTCGCCCGTTTCCTGTAAAATGGCGTCCAGGGTATGATATGAGCACGATTCTCGACAAGATCGTCCAGCACAAGCGCCGCGAGGTTGAGGAAGACCGCGCCGCCAGGCCTCTCGCCGACCTGGAGCGCCGCCTGCCGGAGGCGCCGCCGGCGCGTGGTTTCCGCGCCGCACTCGAGGCGGCCGGCGCTGTCGCCATCATCGCCGAGGTCAAGAAGGCCTCGCCGTCCGCCGGCGTGCTCCGGGCCGACTTTGACCCGCTGGCCATCGCCCGCACCTACGCCGCGCATGGCGCGGCAGCCATCAGCGTTCTCACCGATGTCGCCTTCTTCCAGGGCAGCATCGCCTACTTGCAAGCAATCCGCCAGGCCGTGGCGGTGCCGCTCTTGCGCAAGGACTTCATCCTCGATCGCCACCAGCTGGTCGAGGCCCGGCTCGCGGGAGCCGACGCCGTGCTGCTCATCGCCGAGATTCTCGGGCCGCGCGAGTTGCCCGAGTTGCTGCGACAGACGCGCGAACTCGGCATGGAAGCCCTCGTGGAACTCTACGACGCCGACAATCTCGAGCGCGTCGTGCAAGCGGGCGCCCGGCTGATCGGCGTCAACAACCGCAACCTGCGGACCTTCGAGGTCCGCCTGGAACACACGCTGGAACTGGCCGAGCGCCTGCCCCGGGATTGCTGCCTGGTGAGCGAGAGCGGCATCCGCACCCGTGCTGACATGCTGCGCCTGCAGGCGGCAAACGTCGGCGCCGTGCTGATCGGCGAGACGTTCATGCGGGCGCCCGACATCGCCGTCAAGCTGAAGGAGCTGCGCGGTGTCCCGTGAGCACGATCGATTACCGGAAACCCGCTTGCTCCGCCGCATGTCTCGCCACCTGCCGACGAACGGTGCCGGTGTGATCGCCGTCTCCGCTGGCCCGGACAGCGTCGCGCTGGCCTGCCTCATGGCCCGCTGGTGTGCCCGCAAGAAGCTTGGCCCGCTGATCATCGCACACCTCAATCATCAGCTGCGCGGTCCGGAGAGCGATGCCGACGAGGCGTTCGTCGGCGAATTTGCACGCAACCTCGGCGCAGGCGCGCGGCTCGAGGTGCGATGCATCAGCCGGCGCGAGGATGTGGCTGCCCTGGCCCGCGCCGGCCGTCAGAATCTCGAACAGATGGCTCGACGCATCCGCTACGACTGGTTGACCCACGTCGCTCGTGAGGCGAACGCGGCATGGCTCGTCACCGGGCATACGGCCGACGATCAGGCGGAAACCGTCCTGCATCACATCCTGCGCGGCACCGGCCTGGCCGGGCTGCGCGGCATCGCGCCACGGCGCAAACTGGCCCAGGGCGTCACGCTGCTGCGGCCGCTCCTGCACATCACGCGCGGCGAGTTGCTCGCCTTCCTGCACGACATCCAGCAGACCTACCGCCACGATTCATCCAACGACGACCTGCGCTTCACGCGCAACCGCATCCGGCATCAGTTGTTGCCGCTGCTGGAAGCAAGCTTCAACTCGGCCATCAAGCGTGTCCTGTGCCGGCTGGGGATGCAGGCCGGCGATCTGCATCGAGAAGTGCTGGCACGCGCGCGGCGCCTGCTGCGTCGTGCCGAACTGCCGCGCGCCGGCAAGATGCTGGTGCTGTCACGCGCCTTGCTGCGAAAAGCCTCGCGCCATCAGGTGCAGGAGGTCTTTCGCCTGCTGTGGCGCCGTGAACAATGGCCCACCAGCCCGATGACTTACGAAGACTGGTCCAGGGTGGCCGGGCTCGTTGCCGGCACGGAGAACGCTGTCGATTTGCCGGGCGGCATCACGGCCCGCCGCCAGGAACATGTGATCCAGCTGGTAGAAACGCGACAGAGCCCGACGCGCGAACGAGGGTGACGGTTCATCCCTCGCTGACGCGTCGGGCTCTGCAGGTTGTTGCCTCAGTTCTTGGGGCGGGCCGTTTACTCGCCGATCTTGAACTTGCCATCGCGGACCAGCAGCTGAGCAAGGACTTGCAAGACGGAGAGGCGAGCCGACAGGCTCAGCCGCAGGTCGGCGCCGCCTTGCAGGCGGACGCTCACGGTCCCAGGCTCGCCGTCCTTGAAGGCTTTCTCGACGATTTCCTTTTGCTCGTCGGTCTTGGCCAGCAGCGGGGCGATGCGGGCCAGCGACACCTCGAAGTTGGCCAGCGGCGACGCTTCGCCGGGCTTGGCGGTCAATCCTTTCTTCAATGCCGGCAGCGCGCCCTCGCCCAGAGCGAGAAAGACGGCATCGTCGCGGAAGGCAACGTAGATGGGATTGTCGCCGAAAACGGCGCGGGCCTTCGGGTCGAACGCCGACTGGATCTCGACACGATGAATCTTGATGTCGCCAACGGCGTCGGCGTCGAGCTTGATCTTTTCCGCCTCGGCCGGCGGGATGGACTTCAGCAGATCCTCGACCAGCGCCCGCACGGTCTTGCCGAGATGGTTGCCCTCCTTCACCTTGCCGGCAACGATGAGATTGTAGTTCTTGTTCTTGCCGGGTCCGGCCAGGTTGAAGGCGACGTCGATCTCACCGGCCCGCAGCGTTGGCGCCAGTGCCTTGGCCAGCGATTCGGCCTGCTTGCGCTTGGCCTCGTCCTGGATGCTGGCCAGCGCCTTGTCCATCGCTTCATCGACGACGCCGGCAAGCGCCTTGCGAATATCCTCGGCCGGGATGAAGTGGATCAGCCCATGCGCCGCCGAATCCGCGCCGGCGAGCCCCGCGAACAGGCTCGGGGTCTTGCCCAGTTTCTGGATGGTTTCCGCCAGATTGCTTTTGGACATGGCGCTCAGGCGAATGTCGGCGGTCACGGCGCCCGCCTTCTTGCTGACATCCAGTGCGACACTCAGTTCCGAGCCGTCCTCGAGCACGTCCCGGATCTGCGTGGCGACCTTCTTGAGAATCTGCACGCGCAGCTCGCGCTGCTTGTCGGTCTCGCCGGGCTGACGCTTGTTCTGCTCCTCCTCGAGCTTCTGCTCGACCACGGAGACGGCGATCAGCTTGGCGGCGTTGGGCACCTGGTCCAGCCGTACCGAGGCCGACAATGCCGGCATGTTGGCGGAGAAGATCTTCTCCGGCGGGACCAGGTTGCCCGGCTCGAGGGCCTCCAGGTTCAGGGCCGTCACGTAGGCATACTTGTTGGCGAAGCGGAATGCTATGTCCACCGGCACGGCCGGCTTCAGCGACACCGAGTAAATGCCCTTCTTGTCCTTGGTCACCTTCAGGGTGAGATTTTCCAGCAGGCCGAGAAACGCCTTTTCATCGGCGATGGGAATCATGACCGCGCCGGCCGGGACTTCCAGATCCTTGCTGAGCCGCACATAGCCGCCAAATGGCCGCTTGGGATCGATGCCCACCAGTCCATCGGCGCCGATCTTGGTCTTGATCAGCCCTTCGATCTGCTCGGCGACATTCTCCTTGCCGGCCAGGGCCACGACCATCTTGATATTGTCGATGACCGCTTCCAGCGAACGCACCCGGACGACGCTGGTCGGAGGACTCGCGTCCTGCGCTCGCGCGAGCGAAGGCAGGGCAACGACGCAGAGAATTGCCAACGGGGACAGCCAGCGCCTCAACATGAAGATCTCCTATCGGAAAGACTCCGGGAATGCCGGGGGTCAAGGGGGCGACCGTGCCAATGATACCCGCGAAACGGTCAGGCTGTTTCAAGCAGTGGCAGTATAGCCGGGCGCCCCGCAAGATGGTACGCTGATTTCAGGTAAGGCACGCCCGAAGCCGGCTCTCCGTTCGCGGTTGACTGATTCCCTGCACGAGGACCCCATGAACAAACAACATTGGACCATCCTGGCGTTTCTGTTCGCTCCCGGCCTGGCCGTGGCCGGCGAGGGCGTGCAGATCAAGGTCGCGAAGGACCACATCGATTTCAATGCCGGCGGCGAACTGGTCGCACGCTACCAGATGGGGCCGAAATATCCGCGGCCCATCTTCTGGCCGCTGCTGGCGCCGGGCGGCGTCAAGGTCACGCGCAGCTGGCCCATGGTCGACAAGTCGAAAGAGGAATCGGACGACCACATCCACCAGAAATCCGCCTGGTTCTGCCACGGCGATGTCATCCCCGAGGGCATGGAGATCAAGCACAAGATCCGCGGCGTGGACGGCATCGACTACTGGTCGGAAAACAAGGGGCACGGCCGTATCGTCACCAGCAAGGTCGGCACGCCCAGGAACGGCAGCATCGTCCTGCACAACGAATGGCAAACCGCCGACGGCGACAAGATCCTGGACGAGACCCGCAAGATCACCCTGCACGACCTCGGCAAGGCCCGGCTCATCGTCCTCGACGTGGATCTCGTCGCCAGCGTCTGTCCCATCATCTTCGGCGACACCAAGGAGGGGGCGCTCGGCATCCGCGTCAACGACCAGATTCGCGGCGACAAGAAGGGCAAGGGCAAGCTGACCAATGCCGAGGGCAAGACCTACGAGAAGGGCTGCTGGGGCCAGATCTCCGCGTGGTGCGATTACTCCGGGCCCATCGACGGCAAGGTCGCCGGCATCGCCGTCCTCGCCGATCCGAAGAATCCTCACCCCACCTGCTGGCATGCCCGCAACTACGGGCTGATGGCCGCCAACCCCTTCGGCCGCAAGAAGGCCGCCTTCCCCGCCACCAAAGAAAACCCCGACCTCGTCCGCCTCGCCAAGGGCGAACACCTGCGCATGCGCTACGGCATCCTCGTCCACACAGGCGACTGCGAAACCGCCAACGTCGCCGAGCAGTATCAACGCTTCGTCAAGCTGCGCGGAAAGTGAAAACAGGATTGGCTGAAGGCATAACCACGGATCACACCGATAGCACGGATAGAAGACATGACTCACGAGCTGATTCATAAGGAACTGAGCGAGTCGATCATCGGAGCGGCGATGACCGTGCTAAACACCCTGAAGCCGGGCCTGGATGAAAAGCTCTATGAGAAGGCGTTGATCATCGAACTTCGCAAGAGGGGTCATAAAGTTGAAGACCAGCGCCAGTTTGACGTCCATTACGACAGACAACTCATCGGCACGTTGATACCAGACATGATCGTGGATGATCTGGTCATCGCTGATCCGAAGGTGGTAACGGCGTTCAATGAATCACACATGGCCCAAATGATCGGCTACTTGCACATCACCAATCTGAAGCTCGCCCTCTTGTTGAATTTCAAGAGTGCCAGACTCGAATGGCAGAGGATAGTCCGTTAATGGTACTTTTCTTATCCGTGCCATCCGTGTAATCCGTGGTTAGTGGCGCATGACAGAGGAGAGATCATCATGAAATTTGCCGCCATCATCGAGTACCTGCAGGACAAGGCCAAGATTGCGGAGCTTCGCCCGGTGCACCGGCAGTATCTCGCCAGTCTGAAGGAAAACGGCCAGCTCGCCGCTTCCGGGCCGTTCACCGACGACAGCGGCGCGCTCATCATCTACGAGGCTGCCAGCCGCGAGGACGCCGAGGCCCTGCTCCAGGCCGATCCCTTCAACAAGAACGGCATCTTTCTCAAGTACGTGCTGCGCCCCTGGAACCCGGTGATCGCCAATCGTGACGCGTTCCCGGCGTGATCGTCACGGATCTCGCGTGGGCGAGGCTCCTGCCGAGCCAATGCACCCGCTGGAGACTCGCTCATGCGGTCCGCCGCCAGTGCCGCACGCCGGCCAGCACCATCTTGCGGCCAATCTCGTGCAGCCGCGGAAAGCGCTTGAGCGCCGCATTGACGTGGTCGGCGATGCGATAACGCACGGGCACCTGGCCGTCGGGCGAGAGAATCTCCTTCAAGCGGCGGTTTTCCGCATAGGCGTGACAGATCTCTTCCAGCAGATCGATGCGGTCGCCGCCGTCGTTGAGGCTGCTCGGCACCTTGCGGTTCTCGCCGATCTTGGCGGCCACCGGCTGAATCGGCACCAGCTTGCCGATGGTCTCCATGAACACGCCGTCGGCGTGGCGGATCACCTGGCGATCCTCCGGCCAGTACTCGTCGCCGGGCAGCAGGCGCATCAGGTCAACGTGGTGGCACAGTTGCAGGTAATCGACGTGGCCGTCGATCGGCGCCCGCAAGCAGCAGCTGCCGCGCGGCACCTCGGCCCGCAGCTCTTTCAGAAAATGCCGCTCGCCGCGCAGATTGATCACCGTCATGTCGATCGACCCGTACATCGCCAGCACGCCCGGGTTGTCCTCGGCATGGCGATGAAAGGCCGCGAACGCATTCGGATAGAAACGATCGTCGTCGCACAGGTAGGTGACGAACTTGCCGCGCACCAGATCCTTGCGGAAGCACTCGTTGAAGCACCAGGAGGCGATCGTCCGCGTCTTGCGCAGCTCGTCGGTCTCCCACGAACGCACCAGGCGGACACGCGGGTCCTTCATGGCCGGCACGGTGTCGAAGAACCCCTGATCATGCAGCGTGCCGCTATCGAAGACGATGGCCTCCCAGTCGGCAAACGTCTGGGCCATCACGCTGTCGAGTGCCTCGAGCAGGTGGACCGGCTTGTTGTGGCTCAGGATGATGCAGGTGAAAAATGGCATAGGGCAGACACGATAACAAGAGCGCCAGACCGCGCCAAGTTGCGTTTGCAGCCGGCACGAGCCGCCCTTGCCCAGCTTCCCGGGTCATCCTTCTCAACAGGTTCGCCACGCTCACGCAAGGCAGCCCCTCGGGCCTCTTCGGGCACGTCGTCCAGAATATTCGTCCAGAGTATTCGTCCAGGATTCGTCCAGAAAGTGACATACACCCCCTCGGCGCATCCTCCCAGATGGCAGCCAATAACGTAACCGATTACCTGGCCGAGGGTTACATTATTCCAGCGTTGGTGCTCCATTTCCCTGGGTGCGGCATTTTGCATTGCATTGCGCTTACGAGTTTTACACACCCCACGCAGTGCCACGGTCACAAGCTGTGGCACGGTCTCCCGGCTGGAGTTGCCTGAACCTGCTTCAGCGGGGCGAACCCGAACAGGTTCGACAGATTAATTTGCGCGCGTGGGTGTCAACGACGCTACGCGGACCGACGCGCGTAAAGCGGCGGTGGGTTTCTTGAGTGAGTCCTCCAAACGATTTCCCGCCGCCTTATGGGCGACGATGTCGCAGATCTTCTCGCCAATGACGCCGCCCGCTTCGGCTGGTGGGAGTCCACCCGAATAAATATTGGATATCACGGTGTACTCAAAGCGCACTCCGGCATTGCCACTGAAGCGAGCGGCCTCCTCTTGTGCGACGGGATCACCAAGCCGATAAACCAGATAAGCCGACAGGCTTCGAGATGGCGTGTGCGTCGCCACCTGGTCGTTCCCCGATCAGGTACACAACCAGATCGCATCTCAGCAGCTCAGCCAGCGGTTCCGCCAGCTTCACTCGACCATATAGGGCAACGATGGGTTGTCCTGTGGTTATGTTGCGTGCCACCAGTCCTTCCATCAAAACCGGCAGCAAATCGTGCATGTTGTGATGGACCGCTTCGGCACTCAGGCCATCGGAAACTACGATCTGGACTTGACGGTTTTCCGGGGTCAGCCAATCGCGACTTTGCGCCGACAGGCGCGCACCCAGATCCGGGGAACCGAGGGGCGCTGCCATGCTGGAAGCCTCGGCAGTAATCACTCGTTCGATTTGGCGGAAGGGACCTCCACTCAAAGATGGCTTTCCCTAGGATTACGGAAAGATCTTCCACGATGCAAATCGGAGCCCAACATGCAATTCGAAAAAGGTGGTCTGTGGCGTAATTGGGCGGGCAACCAATCGTGCATTGCTCGTTACAAGGGTTCACCAAATTCCGAAGATCAGTTGCGCGAGATGGTCGTGGAAGCCGACCGCCGCGACCTCAACGTGCGCGTCGCGGGCTCCGGCCATAGCTTCACGCCAGTGGTGGGAACCGGCGGCTTGCTGCTGTCACTTGCAGAGTTGCAGGGTATTAACGGCGTCGACACGGCGAAAAAGCAGATCAACGTCGCGGCAGGCACTCGTATCCACGATGTCGGAATCGCCCTGAAGAAGCTCGGGTTCTCGCTGGTCAATCAAGGAGATATTGACTCTCAGGCCGTTGCCGGCGCTTTCACCACAGGCACGCACGGCACCGGTATCAAGCTTCCCTGCCTGGCGAGTTCGATTGCCGGCATGAGGCTCGTGCAAGCCGACGGCAGTGTGCTCGTCGTGGATGGCTCGGACCGCGAGTTATTGCTCGCGTCCCAAGTGTCTGTCGGCACGCTCGGGATCATCTCGGAACTCACGTTGCAGGTGATGGATGCGTACAACCTCCACGAACATGTCTGGCGCGATGACTTCGAAACCTGCATGAAGCGCCACGACGAGCTCGCTGCGAACCATCGGCATTTTGGCTTCTTTTGGTGCCCAACGCCTCAGAGCCGCCATCTCTATTGCATCGCGGACACGGCGGATGCGCCCCGCACATCGACGAAGAAGACCGCGGACGTCTGCGAGATGAAAGTAATGGATATCACCGACAAGCCGCCGATGGATACACCATTCGAGAAGATCGCTTACTCCTCGGAAATCTATCCGATCGAATATGTGCCGAACTTCCACGAGCTAGAGTATGCCGTACCGCTGCTGCACGGCAAGGAGGCGGTGCGTGCGGTGCGGGAACTGATGTTGAGAAAGCACACGAACTGTATCTTCCCGATTGAATATCGGTTCACGGCAGGCGACGCGGCATGGCTCAGTCCATTCCATAACCAGGACAGCATTACGCTTTCGGTGTCGGGCCAACCGGGGATCGATTACTGGGAATATTTGCACGATGTGGATTCGATCCTGCGCCGCTATGGCTCGCGCCCGCACTGGGGCAAGATGCACTTCCTCGACACCGATGATGTGACCGCCTTGTATCCGCGGCACGGCGACTTCCGCGCCCTGCGACGAAAGCTCGATCCCAAGGGCCGTTTTCTCAACGATCATGTGCGCATGTTGCTGGGCTGAGTCGGCGCGGTCACGTGCCCGTCTTACTTGCGAAACGAGTCGCACGAAATAGCGCAATGTCATGTCGAGTGGCGCCTTCTTGCGCGAGGTCTACCAAAATCTCTCCGACCACACTGCAGAATTTGAAGCCATGGCCGGAAAAACCGCCGGCAACATAGACGCTAGGTGAATCCGGGTGAACGTCGATGACAAAAGGCCCGTCCGGCGTGTTCGTAAAAAGGCAGGTGGCCATCGAAAGCGTGGGCAATCCCGATCCATGCCGGCTGGATCATCGACTTGCACCGGGAATACCGAAGATGGGGAAACCGTAAAATGAGCCTTCCTCGCAATACCGTGGGAGGACCCGCGGGCGTGAGGAATGTCATACTGCTCCAATCCCAGCACGCGGACACCGCGGCGCGCTAGATGATACACGGCGGCGCTACCCATCCCTCCCACGCCAATCACGATTGCGTCATAGGCTTCCACGTCGAGCCTCCTCACTTTGGGCAACTCAGCGTTTCCATTGCATCCACTATTACACCACGTTGGCCTTCCGCGCCGCAGCGCTGAATCGATCAAAATGCTTGGCGCCATAGTCGAGGTAATACTTCGGAGAGTGCAATTTCGAGATGCCCGACTGAAGGTAGCCCCAGGCTGCCTCGCGGAGATCCGATGCTAGGCGCATAATTTGCAAATGCCGAAGGTCTTCCGGACGTACTTCACCGAAATAGGCGTGCAACAATGCCTGTTCCTGTTGCTCTGTAAGCTGCAGGTTGGCGGCGAAGTTTCCCAGATCGAAGAAACGGTCGCCTTTGCCGCCGTATTCCCAGTCGATCACTCGCAAATTGACGCCGTCGTCAATGAAGTTCGCTGCCAAGAGATCATTGTGAGTCAGAACTTGCGGATGGCTCGAGTTCAGTCCCTTTTCGACACGTTGAAGTGCCGTCAATGCCTCCACGAGCGACGTGGGCATGGTCACGTTTTTTTCCGCGGCAAGATTCAGGTAATCGCGCACCGTCTGAAACACCGAGAACTCGCCCAGGTGGTCCGGAATCGGGGCATCATGGCAGCGACGTAGTGTTTGAGCGATTCGCCCCATGGTGTCGGGGCTCTGCACGTCTTCAGCGTTAAGAAGCTTACCGGGAACGAAGCGCGTGATGAGGGCATTGTGCTCCGGCAGATAGGCGACGACCTCCGGTCGTAACCGGTCACGGGTCGATATAGCTCGGAATCGTGGTTTCGGGTACTGTTGCGGTTGGCATGGATGCTCCACCGACAGTATCGGCAGAAGTGTTGGCATCGCTGCCGCCTGAAGTCCTTGCTTTGATCAAGTGGCAGGCGGAGCAGATTCGCGTGCTGACCGCGCGCGTGGCGGAACTCGAAGCCAAGCTCGGCAAGAATCCCAGCAACTCGTCGAAGCCGCCATCGACCACGCATCCGCATTACAAGAAGCCAGCAGCCAAGCCCAAATCGGGAC
>Ga0194131_10000221_pt1 | contig 91716 bp, 72 predicted proteins | sample TA2KigO120mmetaG_FD_148631 | JGI IMG/M metagenome (GOLD analysis project Ga0194131, IMG submission 148631) | Freshwater microbial communities from Lake Tanganyika, Tanzania - TA2015053 Kigoma Offshore 120m | ecosystem: Environmental > Aquatic > Freshwater > Lake | place: Tanzania: Lake... | reverse complement strand
ACGCGGCGAGTGGACTCGGTCGGGGAAGACCGGTCGCGGCTTCGCTCCTAGGCTCCGGGGTTCGGCGGGATGTCGCGCCGAGTCCGGAGGCTCCTTCATGCCGATCACCTGCGTCGATCCGAGCTCCAGCGCCACGTCGGTCGGTCGGGGTCGCGACCGTCACGCCGGACTCCTCCGGCTCGTCGGCTCGCTCGTCGGCTCGCTCGTCGGCTCGCTCGTCGGCTCGCTCGTGAGCCCGATCATGAGCCCGCGGGCGAGCTCGATCGCGGTCTCGCTCTCGTTCTCGTTCTCGTTCTCGTTCTCGCTCGTGGTCGCGGCGTGGGCAAGCGCGAGCGCCGCGTCGGCGGTCGCGACCCCCGCGCGAGATGACTCGGTCGTCGTCTGGGAGGGACGCGGTCGCACGACGCCGATCTTCAACCTCGCGAAGGACACCTTCTGGGAGGGGCGAGGTCGGACCAAGGCGCTCGCGAACATCCGGGGCAGGGTGCTCTGGGAGGGTCGCGGGGCGCAGACGGCGATCCTCTCGGTCGACTCGAACAAGGTGGCGTGGGAGGGGCGAGGTCGGACGAAGGCGCTCTTCTCGATGGACTCGAACGGCGTCTTCTGGGAGGGGCGGGGTCGGACCAAGGCGCTCGCGAACCTCGATGGTCGGACGCTGTGGGAGGGACGCGGTCGGAGCAAGGCGATCGCGAACTGGGATGGCGATCTTCCCGGGGAGATGGAGCTCTTCGCCACGGTCTGGCTGATCCTCGAGGAGCCGTGACGGAGCGCGGGTCGCCCCGCGTCCCCGCCGCTACGCTGCGGGCATGACGCCCCATGCCACGACCGCGCCTTCCGCGACCGCCGCTTCCCGGGTCGCCGACCGATTGAAGCCCTTCGGCGCGACGATCTTCGCCGAGATGAGCGCGCTGGCGCTCAAGCACGGCGCCGCGAACCTCGGGCAGGGCTTTCCGAACTTCCCGGCTCCGGACTTCATCAAGGACGCCGCCTGCCGCGCGATCCGCGATGGTCGCTTCGACCAGTACGCCCGCATGGCGGGGACGCCCTCGCTCTGCTCGGCGATCGCCGATCGGTACCGGACCCACGGGCTCTCCTTCGATCCGGACCGCGAGATCACCGTGACGATCGGGGCGACCGAGGCGATTCCCGCGTCGATCCTCGGGCTCGTGAACCCCGGCGACGAGGTAGTGCTCATCGCGCCCTTCTACGACAGCTATCCCGCCGCCGTCGCCATGGCGGGAGCGACCGCCCGCTACGTGACGCTGCGACCGCCGGAGTTCCGCCTCACGCCCGAGGCGCTCGAGGCGGCGTGCTCGCCGCGGACGCGGGCGATCCTCGTCAACAGCCCGCACAACCCGTCGGGGCGGGTCTTCGACCGGCGCGAGCTCGAGGCGGTCGCCGAGTGCGCTAGGCGTCATGACTGCCTCGTCTTCTCCGACGAGGTCTACGAGGACCTCTTCTTCGAGGGCGAGCACGTCTACTTCGCGACGCTCCCCGGCATGGCGGAGCGGACCGTCACGATGTCGAGCCTCGGGAAGTCGTTCTCCTGCACCGGGTGGAGGATCGGCTGGACCGCGGCGCCCGAGCCCCTCACCCGCGGCGTGCGCTCGGCGCATCAGTTCCTGAACTTCACCGCCACGACCCCGATGCAGGAGGCGGCGGCGGTCGCGCTCCGCGAGGGGATGGGCTACGTCGCGGAGCTCCGCGAGCGGTACCGCCGCTCGCGCGACCGGATCTGCGCCGGGCTCGCCGAGATCGGCTTCACCGTCTACCGACCGCAGGGAACGTTCTTCGTGCTCGCGGATCACTCGAGGTTCGGCTTCGAGACCGACCGGGCGTTCTGCTACCACCTCGTCGAGCACTGCAAGGTCGCGGCGATCCCGCCGAGCGTCTTCTACAGCCGACCGGAGGATGGGCACCGCCTCGTCCGCTTCGCCTTCTGCAAGACCGACGAGACGATCGACACGGCGCTCGAGCGCATGCGCAGCCTGCGGACGCGGCTCGGATGATCCTCGCCGCCACGGGCGACGGGTCCGGCGCCGGACTCGGGCTCGTCCTCGGCGACTGGCTCGTCATCGCCGCCTACCTCGGGGCGACGCTCTGGATCTCCCTCTTCTTCCGCCGCCGCGCCGCCTTGAGCGGCACGGAGTTCTTCCTCGCGGGGCGGAGCCTGCCGTGGTGGGTCGCCGGCACCTCGATGGTGGCGACGACCTTCTCGAGCGACACGCCGCTGCAGGTGACCCGCATGGTCCGCGACGGGGGCGTCGGCGAGAACTGGTGGTGGTGGTCGCTCGCCGCGGGGCACGCCGCGGGCATCTTCCTGTTCGCGTCGATGTGGCGGCGAAGCCGCATGGTCACCGACGTGGGGCTGATCGAGTTCCGCTACGACGGGCGCTCCGCGCGGGTGCTCCGCGTGGTCGAGGGCGCCTACGAGGGGCTCCTCGTCGGCTCCTGCGTGATCGCGGGGATCTCGATCGGGCTCGGCAAGGTCCTCGCGGTGATGCTGGGGCTCGCGCCGGGGGCGGCGTGGACCATCCCGCTCGGCGCCGCGAGCATCGATCTTCCGATCACCACCACCATCGTGGTCGCGGTCGCGCTCTTCACCGTGCTCACCTCGCTCCTCGGCGGTCTCCACGGGGTGGCGTGGTCCGACGTCGTCCAGTTCGCGATCGCGATGCTCGGGGCTGGCTGGCTCGCCTTCGCGGTCGCGGGCTCCTTCGGCGGGCTGGGACCGATGATCGACGCGGCCTCGGTCCACGTGCGCGATCCGGAGCGGGCGTTCGGCGTGCTGCCGGACTCCTCCTTCAGCGGCGCGATGCAGTTCACGATCGCCACCTGGTTCTTCGTCGCGTGGTGGGCGCGGGCGCCCGGGCACGGCGCGGTCGCGCAGCGGATCCTCGCGGCACGGGACGAGCGGCAGGGGGTGCTTGCGCTCCTTTGGTTCGCGGTCGCGCAGTACGCGATCCGACCCTGGCCGTGGATCCTCGTCGCGATCGGCTCGCTCGCGGTGCTGCCGCCCGGCACGATCGACGCGGAGGCGGCGTACCCGACCATGATCGACCGCTTCTGCGGACCGGGACTCAAGGGACTCCTCGTCGCGGCGATGCTCGCGGCGTTCATGTCGACCCTCGACACGCACCTCAACCTGTCGGGCGCCTACCTCATCAACGACGTCATCGGACCGATGCGGCGACGGGGGAACTCCGGCGGGCTGCCCGCCGAGGAGCGCCTCGACGCCGACGCGCGGGAGCCGCAGCTGGCGAGGCGCGACGTGAGGCTCGGGCGGCTGCTGATGCTGCCGGTCGTCCTCGGCGTGCTGGTGATCGCGTCGGGCTTCGACGACATCCTCGCGATCTACAAGTTCCTCGCGGTGGTGATGTCCGGCTCCGCGGTCGTCCTGATCCTTCGCTGGTACTGGTGGCGGGTGAACGCGTGGTCGGAGGTCGCGGCGATCGTGGGATCGCTCGCGATCGGCTGGCACGTGACCTCCCTCGACTCGATCGCGATCGTGCCGGGTCGCCCCGACGAGCACTTCGGCACGCGCCTCGCGCTGACGCTCGGGTTCTCGACGGCGCTCGCCCTCGCAGTCACCTGGCTCACCTCGCCGACGAGTCCGGAGGTCCTCGACCGCTTCTATCGGCGGGTCCGCCCCTCGGGACCGGGGTGGCGAGCCGTCGCGGCGAGGTGCCCGGAGGTCGCCCGAGGCGGGGGACTCGGTCGACCGCTCCTCCTCGCCGCGAGCGTCACGATCGGGATCTGGCTCCTCGTGGTCGGCGGGGGCACGATCCTCCTCGCGCGGGTGGACGGGGGGGCATCCGCCGCCGGCGTCCCGGGCGAGCGGTGGTGGGGTCTCGGGCTCCTCGTCGCGGCGGTTCCCTGCCTGTGGCTCCCGCTTCGGGAGATCAGGCGGGGTCGGGGGGTGGTCTGACCGGGCGACGGGGATTCCCGCGCGAACCCTTGGCAGCACCCGGGCATTCCCTATACTCCGCGATTCCCCTTTCTCGGGGGAGGTCCCAAGGGACCCACGCCGTTCGACGAGAGGACCCGACCGTGTACGCGATCATCGAAGACAGCGGAAGCCAGATCAAGGTGTCCACCGGCGACGTGGTGGACCTCGACCTCCGGGAGCTCCCCGAGGGCACCCGGGAGATCGTCTTCGAGAAGATCCTCGCGATCGGCGGCGGCACCGGCACGGCGACCATCGGTCGCCCCTATGTCGCCGGTGCCCGCGTGGTCGGCGAGGTGCTCGGCGAGGGACTCGGCGAGAAGCTCCGCATCGCGAAGTACAAGCGCCGCAAGGGCTATCGCCGCAAGATGGGGCACCGGCAGGGCTACCTGCGGGTGAAGATCGGCGAGATCAAGGCGGCGTGAGCCGCGGGGCGTCCGCGTCGGAGACGCGGTTCGCGCTCGCTCGCGTCTGGTCGCGGGGGTCCTCCCCGCGTACAGTCACGACGCTAGACAGGCGACCGCGTCCGGATCACTCCGGCCGAGGAAAGTCCGAACACGAAAGGACGACGGTGGTGGGTAACGCCCACCGACCCCGCTGCGGGTCAGGGACAGTGCCACAGAGAACAGACCGCCTCCGCTTCGGCGGCGGCAAGGGTGAAACGGTGCGGTAAGAGCGCACCGCCCGGACGGCGACGCCCGGGGCACGGCAAACCCCACCGCGTGCAAGCGCAAGCAGCCCCTCGGAACGACCTTGGCTTCCAAGAGCGTTCCTCACCGCGGTCCGCGGGACATGGGCGGGTCGCGTGCTAGAGGGCGTCGGCAACGGCGCCCCGAGAGAAATGGTCGCCACGGGATCGCCTCGGCGGTCCCCGCACAGGATTCGGCTTACGTCTAGCGGCAGCACCCACCACCCCCGCTCGCCGGGGGTGGTGGCTTGGTGTCACCATCCACCCCCAACCTTTGGAGGTGGTGATTCCCTGGAACGCCACCGGTGGGGGTGGCAAAGTTGGATGTTTGTGCTTGTGTTCACGAAGTCGGTCGCAAGAATGCCTCCCTCGGGCACGGATCGTCCTCGCCCGTCGACCGCACGGGTCCCCATTTCGAAGGAGTCGAGATGTCCCTTGGATCCAAGATGACGAGCCTCCAGGCGTACAACATGCTGCTGTACCGCCGCGCCCTCCACCCGGAGTTCTTCGCCATCGAGGGGCGGCGTCGTCTGGTCCATGAGGGCTACGAGTTCGAGGCGTGGATCTTCCGCGGCGGTCATGCCCTGCGGATGCAGCACGAGGGGGAGTGCGTCTGCGAGCTCGTGACCGACCAGCTCGAGCACCTGCCGGAGAAGGGGCTCGCGACCACGCTTCCCTGCGCCGGCGAGCGGGACCACGAGGAGAAGCTCTCCGACGCGGTCACCTTCATGACCTCGATGCAGACCGAGACCCTCTCCGAGCACCTCTACGTCGGGACCTACCGCGAGATGCTCGACCACGCCCGGTCGGTGAACTCGCTCATGGTGCAGTGGCAGGACGAGCAGGGGAAGAACAACCTCTCCGTGCTCGACATGCAGCGCTACCGCGACGAGGTGCACATGCAGGGATATCACCTGCGGAGCGACTGCGGACTCGTGCTGCGCACGCAGTCGATGTTCCAGTTCTCGAGCGCGAAGGACGAGCAGGACTGACTCGCCGTCGGCGCGGGACGACGTGAGGTCGCGTCGGACCTTCGACGCGGCAGGCGCGGATCCTCATGAACGACCCGAGCGCGCTGGTGCCGCCGTCGATCGCCGGACAACTGGCGGGACTCGGCACGGCGCTCTGCTGGGTCGGCACGAGCTTCTGCTTCGCCGCCGCCGGACGCGCCCTCGGCGCCGGCACCGTGAACCTGATCCGCAGCTTCCTCGCGCTGATTCCGCTGCTCGCGCTGAACCTGCTGATCCTGGGATCGCCCTGGCCTGACGCCACGCCCTCGGCGATCGCCTGGCTCGCCGCGAGCGGTCTGGTGGGACTCGCGCTCGGCGATCAGTTCCTCTTCGGGGCGCTCGTCGATCTTGGTCCCCGCCTCGCGGTCCTCTTGATGACGCTCGCGCCGGTCTTCGCGGCGCTCCTCGGCTGGCTCATGCTCGGCGAGGTCCTCGGTGGGCTCGCGCTCCTCGGGATGGCGACGACGCTCGGCGGCATCGCGTGGGTCGTCTCCGAGCGGACCCCCGAGGGCAGCGGTCCGGTGCGCTCGAAGGCGGTCCGCACGCGGGGACTGATCCTCGGCGTCCTCGCGGCGGCGGCGCAGGGCTTCGGCGTGGTGCTCGCGAAGGAGGGGATGGTCGGCGGCGACATCGAGCCGCTCGCGGCGCAGCTCGTCCGGATGACCGCGGGCGCCTCCGTGCTCGGGCTCGCGTGGATCGCGATCGGTCCGCGCTCGTGGCTCGTCGGCTCGAGGCGCGAGGATGGTCCGCCGCGGCTCGGTCGCCCCGCCGTGCTCGGCATCCTCGGCGGCACGATCCTCGGTCCGGTCGTCGGCGTCTGGCTCAGCCTCATCGCGGTCCGACGGCTCGACGCGGGCGTCGCCAGTACGCTCATGGCGATGAGCCCGGTCCTGGTGCTTCCCTTCTCCCGGCTCCTTGATCGCGAGCGGCTCGGCTGGCGGGCGATCCTCGGCGCGGCGGTGGCGGTCGCGGGCGTCGCGATCCTCGCCCTCGCGGAGGGAAGCGACGCGACGGTCGCCGCCGAGGTCGGAGGTCTTGATGTCCCTTGAGCAGCGATCGAGCCGGCGCCTTGCGAGGCAGGTCGTCCGCACGGACCTCGACTTCGGGGTCTCGGCGGTCCTGCTTCCCGCGACCTCGGCGACGGCGACGACGACGGAGATGACTTCGCCGAGCCGACCGCCCTCGCAGGCGTCGACCGTGACGGTGACCTCAGGCGGGGACGGCTCCAAGCAGGCGCTCCTCGAGGAGCTCCGCGCCCGGCACGACCGCGAGTGCCCGCACTGCACGACCGCGACCGCGCACACCCAGACCGTCTTCGGCGAGGGGAGTCCGGACGCGGCGGTGATGTTCGTCGGCGAGGCGCCGGGGGAGACCGAGGATCAGACGGGGCGGCCGTTCGTCGGTCGAGCCGGGCAGAAGCTCGACGACATGATCCGGGCGATGGGCTTCGCCCGCGAGGACGTCTACATCGCGAACGTCCTGAAGAGCCGTCCGCCCGACAACCGCACGCCGCTGCGGCACGAGGTCGAGGCGTGCGGTCCCTACCTCGTCGAGCAGGTCCGGATCGTCCGTCCGCGGGCGATCGTCGCCCTTGGCGGTCCCGCCGCCAAGCTCCTGCTCGACACCGAAGTCGGCATCACGCGGCTCCGCGGCATCTGGGCGAGCTATCGCGCCGGCGACCTCGAGGTGCCGGTCATGCCCACGTTCCATCCGGCGTACCTGTTGCGCAACTACACGCCGGAGACGCGGCGGCAGGTCTGGTCGGACCTGCAGGCAGTGATCGATCGCATCCGTCCCTGATCGGGGTCCGAGAGGCGACCGATCGATCGCGGCGCGGTCGAAAGTCGCGCGAGCGCTGCAACAACCTCGAGCGAGGGGCGTAGTCATTGCCGGACGCGGCGACGCGTCCATCACGCCCGAGCCCCCACGAGGAGCCTGTCGCGACCACGCGTTGCGGCGGGCTCTTTTTCGCTGTTCTCGACGTGGCGAACCATCGGGTTCAGCGTCGCACCGTCAGCCCCGCGGCTCGCGCGAGCGGAGGACGAGCGTCACCGGTCCCTCGTTCACGAGCGAGACGAGCATCTCGCGGCGGAACCGACCGGTCTCGACCGGCACGCCGTGCTCGGCGCGGATCGACGCCGCGACCGCCTCGACGAGCGGCTCCGCGACCTCGGGTGCCTCCGCCTCGACGAAGCTCGGTCGATGCCCGCGGCGGCAGTCGCCGCAGAGGGTGAACTGGCTCACGAGGAGGATCGATCCCTCGACGTCGCGGACCGACCGGTTCATGCGCCCCTCCGCGTCGGGAAAGACCCGCAGGTTCGCGAGCTTGTTCGCCATCCATGCTGCGTCGGGAGCACCGTCGCCTCGCTCGACGCCAAGGAGGACGAGCAGACCTCGTTCGATCTCGCCCACCGCGGTCGCCGGATCCTCCGCCAGCGCGACCCGCGCCGACCTCGCCCGCTGCACGACCGCGATCACCGCGACGGCTCCTCGTGGAGGCGGGAGAAGGCGATGGCGCGGCGGCTCACGCGAGCATCGCCGCCGCGGCGCAGGAGACGAGCGAGAGTCCCTGATCGTCGCTCGCCTGGCGATAGTCGAGGAGCTCGATCCGCGACGGGCGGGCGAGCTCCTTCGCCGCCGCCATGGCGCCGATCGAGCACCAGCGGTTGGGATTGCGGTTCCACTCGAACGACTCCAGGAACTCGGAAGGCTCCGCCTCGAGGAACCGCTTCAGCATCTCGCGGTCATGGACCTCGACCTGCTTCCGCCGGTCGTCGTCCACCGGTCGCGGCTCGCCGAACTGCGGTCCAACGTGGCTGAGGTCGGCGGACGCGACGAAGAAGCTCCGCCCGCCGGCGTCGGCGAGCGCCGCGGCGAGCGCCTTCACGAACTCCTCGCCGCCGATCCGCTTGCCGTCGTCCGCGATGAGACCGACGAGCGGATCCGGCATGAGCGCCGACACCACCGGCACCGCGCCGAAGAGGTGCTGGATCCACGGAAGATGGAGCTGGATCGAGTGCTCGCCGAGGTGGTCGAGCTGATCCGCGAACGGTCGGTCGCCGAGCGAGGAACGCAGCGACTCGAGGACCGCGCGATCGCCTTCGACGGTTCCCAGCGGGCTCTCGAAGCCCCAGGAGGTCGCCACGACGCCATCGCCGAGACCGAAGTGGTTGGTGCCGAGGATCACCACGCGGTCCGGCGCTTCGATCGACGCGAGCCCTCGATAGGCGGCGGCGTAGACCGGCCAGCCTCGTCCGTAGTCAAGATGCGGGGCGACCACCCCGACCACGCCATCGCCGACCTCCGGATCCTCGGTCTCCGAGAGCCAGGCGTCGATCTGCTTCCGGCACGCCGCGGCGTCCTCCCCGAGCGAGAACGCAGCACCCTTCGGAAGGCGTCCCGAGGCATCGAGACGCCCCCGGAGGGACTTCTCGAGCCCCGCCGAGGTCGGTCCCCACAACAGACCGACTTGGTCGAGGGCTTGGATCAGCGGCAGGAGCTGCTCCGACTTCGCCCCGACGCTCGTCGCGATCTCCTCGAGCGATCGCTCTCCCTGCAGCCGCTGCAGCAGGGGCAGCGCCTCGGGGGCGACGTTCAGGCTCCGATCCGAGAGCCCCAAGGGGTCCCGCAGCAGCACGATGGTCCGGTCCTCCTGCCGCATCGCGATGGGGATGAAGCGACGGACGTGGGGGCGGTCGAGGTGCTCAGGAAGCGGGGTCGAGTCCATGGGTCGGAGTGTAGGGACAGGGCGGAATGGTCGATCCCCTCCGGCAGGAGCGGCGAAGGTGGCAGAGTCTTGGCGGAGTCCCGAAGGGGGACTACGCTCTTCCGTTCGCGTGGTGGTCGTCGGTTGCCTTCGCGTCCCGAAGCCGGTTCGCTCCGAGCTGCGCCCTCGACAGGAGTTCTTGCATGGTCCGCTCCACGTTCCGCTCTCCGTCTCGCCCCTTGATGCTGGCGATGACCGCCGTTGCCTCGCTCGTGGTCGCCTTCGGCTGCGACCGCGGCGAGCAGCCCTCGACCGCGGCGGCGCCCGCGACCTCGACGCCCGCCGCATCGACGCCCGCCGCATCGACGCCGGTCGAGACGTCGTCGACCGACGCGTCGAGCTCGAAGGGCGCGACCCGCGTGGTGACGGACACCCGGGCAGAGGCCTCGGCGCCGACGAAGCCGGGCTCCGAGCCGGTGAAGGGTGATCCCAACGCGGGTCTGCTCTCCTCCTCCCCGAGCGACCTGACGACGAAGGATCCCGCTGCCTCGAACGAGCTCGCCGAGCGAAAGCCCGGTCCGGCGATCCGGTTCGAGCCGGAGGTCCTCGACATGGGCGAGATGCTCTCCGACACCGCGAAGACCATGTCGGTCCGCTTGGTGAACGTCACCGGCGAGCCGGTCGTCATCAGCCGCGCCGTTCCGAGCTGCGGCTGCACGACGCTCGGCGCCCCCAAGGATCCCATCGCCCCCGGCGACGGCGCGGACGTCGAGATCACCCTGAAGCCCGGTCTCGCGACCGGCGTGAAGCTCTCGAAGAAGGTCACCTTCGAGATCGAGGGCTACATGCCGCAGGTCCTGACCGTCGAGGGCGACGTCGCCCAGTTCGTCAGCGTCGAGCCCCAGCTGCTCACCGCCCCTCCGACCCCCGACGACTCGTCGGCGGCGGAGAGCGGGTCGCTCAAGTTCACCTCGACCGACGGCACTGCCTTCGCGATCACCGGCGTCAACCCGCTCGTGATGGACGGGCTGCCGACCGCCTCCGCGACCGAGCATCAGGTCTCGATCGACTGGGCGAAGTGGGAGGAGGCGAAGCGTCCGATCCGCCTGACCTTCACCACCGACCATCCCAAGGCTCCGACCGTCTCCGTCAGCGTTCGTCGCTCCGTGCGTGATCCGCGGGCGCCCACGCCGCCGACGCCGGACGCCGACCGCCCGACCGCCGCGGCACCGACCGGAACCGCGGCGCTCATCGCCGCCGCCCGCGCCGGCGACGCGGCCCGCGTCCGCATGGAGGTCGCCAACGGCACGAACGTGAACGCCGCCGATCCCGCGACGAGCCGGACCGCGCTCCACTGGGCGGCGCAGGAAGGGAAGACCGAGGTGATCACGGCGCTCCTCGAGTCGGGCGCCGACGTCGGCGCCGTCGATCGCGCGGGCATGGGTCCGCTCGCGATGGCGGCGAAGGCGGGTCAGGTGGGGGCGGTCGAGGTCCTCATCGCCGCGAAGGCACCGGTGAACATCCGCGACGCCGCCGGCGGCAGTCCGCTGCTGTGGGCGGCGGGTCTCGGCAACTCGCAGACCGTCGCGGTCCTCATCACCACCGGCGCCGAGGTGAACATCACTGACGTCAACGGGCTCAGCCCGCTGCTCTGGGCGACGAGCATCGGTCGCGACGCCGAGACCGTGCGCATCCTGCTCGACGCCGGCGCCGACGCCAACCAGGCGGACCGCCTGAGCGGCGACACCCCGGCGATCCGTGCCGCGAAGAACGTGAACCCCGAGGTGCTGCGGCTCCTCGTCGCGAAGGGCGTCGACCTCTCCAAGGGCAACCTCCGCGGCACCACGGCGGTGATGAACGCCGCGGGCGGCGGCGGCGTCGATCAGGTGCGCATCCTGATCGACGCGAAGTCGGACCTCGCCGCCAAGGATGCCCGCGGCTGGACCGCGCTTGACTACGCGCTCAACCGCTCCGACGCGAACCGCGACGTGGTGGTCGAGATGATCCGCGCGGCGGGAGGAGCGCCGGCGGCGACGCCGGCGCCGACCGCGCCCGCAGGCTCCTGACGCGACACGCGGGACGTCCCTCGATCCGTTCGTCGATCCGTTTCTCGCCGCCGCTCCCCTCGGAGCGGCGGCGTTCGTTGGCGGCGAGGTCGCGGCCTGCGCGGGGCGGGTACCTTCCCGGATCGCCCGACTCCCGGAGTTCGTCCGAATGAGCCCGACCACGTTGCCCGCCGCCTACGACTCGCTCCTCGCCCACTCGCGCCAGCGGAAGTTCCTCGAGGGCACCGCGGCGATCCTCTCGTGGGATCAGGAGACCATGATGCCGCCGGGCGGCGTCGAGTTCCGCGGCGATCAGCTGGCGCAGCTCGCCGCGCTCGGTCACCGCATGACCGTCGAGCCGCAGGTGGGGGAGTGGCTCGATCGCGCGGATCAGGCGATGGCGGGTCGGCTTCCCGAGGACGCCCCCGAGCGGGTCAACCTCCGCGAGTGGCGGCGCGACCGCGAGAAGGCGATGAAGCTCCCGGAGTCGCTCGTCGAGGAGCTCGCGAAGGTCACGAGCGTCGCGCAGCACGAGTGGGCGGAGGCACGCAGGCACTCCGACTTCGCGAGGTTCCGTCCATGGCTCGAGAAGATCCTCGAGCTCAACCGCCGCAAGGCCGAGTGCCTCGGCTGGAACCGCGCCGGCGGCGAGCCGTGGGATGCGCTCGCGGACCTCTACGAGAAGGGGATGACCGCCACGCAGGTCGAGGCGGTCTTCACGCCGCTCGAGCGACGTCTCAAGGACCTCGTCGCCCGCATCGTCGGTGCGCCGCGCCGCCCGGGCGACCGCTTCGACCGCCTCGAACTCCCCGAGGCGCAGCAGGAGGCGTTCGTGCGCTTCGCGGCGCGGGCGATCGGCTTCGACTTCGAGCGCGGTCGCCTCGACCGCTCGACCCATCCCTTCTGCGGCGGCTCCCACCGCGGCGACGTGCGCATCACCACCCGCTTCAAGCCGAGCCTCGCCCTCGACGCGCTCGGCTCGACCATGCACGAGTGCGGGCACGCGATCTACGAGCAGGGGCTCCCCGCGGAGCATCTCGGCACCCCGATGGGCGAGGCGACCTCCCTCGCGGTGCACGAGAGCCAGAGCCGGCTGTGGGAGAACCAGGTGGGTCGGAGCCGCGAGTTCTGGCAGTGGATGACCCCGAGGCTCCGCGAGTTCTTCGGCGCCGCGGTCGACGGCATCGACGCCGAGGAGATGCACGGCTGCGCGAACCGCGTCTCGCCCGGCTTCATCCGCGTGGAGGCGGACGAGGCGACCTACAACCTCCACGTGATGATCCGCTTCGACCTCGAGCGGCGGATGCTCCGCGGCGACCTCGCGGTCGCGGACCTGCCCGCGGCGTGGAACGCCCGCTACCAGAACCTGCTCGGCGTGACGGTGCCGGACGACCGCCGCGGCTGCCTCCAGGACGTCCACTGGTCGATGGGCGCGATGGGGTACTTCCCGACCTACACCCTTGGCAACCTCATCGCGGCGGGACTCTTCGAGGCGGTCAAGCGAGACCTCCCCGAGGTCCCCGCGATGTTCGCCCGGGGCGAGTTCGCGCCGCTCCGCGAGTGGCTGCACGCGAAGGTGCATGCCCACGGTCGCCGTCACGATGCCGCGACCCTTCATCGGCTCGTCACCGGTCGCGAGGTCTCCGCGGATCCGCTGCTCCGCTACCTCGAGGGCAAGCTGCTGCCGCTCCACGGTCTGTGACGAGTGTTCATGACGCGGAGGCACGACGACGCGTCGCGAGGCGGTCGCCGCGTCGAGGGCGACGCGGCTAGACTCCCGACCCTTCGGACCCCGCCACGGACGGACGCATGCACGGCGTCCTCAGGACGCCCATGCCGCTTCAGCTCCGCAACGTCGCCATCATCGCCCACGTCGACCACGGCAAGACCACGCTCGTGGACACGATGCTCTCGCACTCCGGGACCGTCGCCGACCTCGACAGCGGCGCGTGCCTCCTCGACTCGAATCCGCTCGAGCGGGAGCGGGGGATCACCATCCTCTCGAAGAACTGCGGCATCGAGGTGGTGCCGAAGCAGGGGAGGTTCGCCGGTCAGCGGATCCGCGTGAACCTGATCGACACGCCCGGCCACGCCGACTTCGGCGGCGAGGTCGAGCGGGTGCTCCGCATGGCGGATGGGGCGCTCCTGCTCGTCGACGCCGCGGAGGGTCCGATGCCGCAGACGCGGCACGTGCTCGCGAAGGCGCTCGAGCTCGGGCTGAAGCCGCTCGTCGTCGTGAACAAGTGCGACCGCCCGGATGCCCGTGCCGACGCGGTGGTGAACGAGGTCTTCGACCTCCTCGTCGACCTCGGCGCGGACGAGCAGGCGCTCGACTTCCCGGTGATCTACGCCTCCGGTCGGCAGGGCTGGGCGGGTCGAACGCTCGACCCGAAGCCGGAGGGGATCGACGACCTCATCTCGGAGATCTGCGAGCGGGTGCCGCCGCCCTCCGACGATCCGAATGGTCCGCTCCAGATGCTCGTGACGACCCTCGATGCCTCCGAGTACACCGGACGCATCGCGATCGGTCGCGTCTTCTCCGGCGTGCTGCGCTCGGGCACGGCGCTCGGCATCTGCCGCGCCGACGGCAGCGTGATGAAGGTCCGCCCGATCCGCATCCTGAGCTTCCGCGGGCTCGGTCGCGTGCCGGTCGAGGTGGTCGAGGCAGGGGACCTCTGCGCGATCGAGGGGCTCACCACCATCGACATCGGCGACACCATCTGCGAGCCCGACCGTCCGGTGCCGCTGCCGCGGGTGCGGATCGACGAGCCGACGCTCCACATGGTCTTCCGGATCAACGACTCGCCCTTCGCCGGCAAGGAGGGCAAGTACGTCACGAGCCGCCAGCTCGGCGACCGCCTGCGGCGGGAGCTCGAGACGAACGTCGCGCTGCGGGTCTCCCCGGGCGAGTCGACCGAGGAGTTCCACGTCTCCGGTCGCGGACTCCTGCACCTCGGCGTCCTCCTCGAGACGATGCGCCGGGAGGGCTACGAGCTCGCGGTCGGCAAGCCGGAGGTGATCGAGCGGGAGATCGACGGCGAGCGCTGCGAGCCCTTCGAGCGGCTCAGCCTCGACGTCTCGAACGACGCGACCGGTCCGGCGATGGAGCTGATCGGGAGCCGCGGCGCCGAGATCCTCAAGATGGAGCCCCGCGGCGAGCGGATGCACCTCGAGGCGGAGATCCCGGCGCGGGGGCTGATCGGGCTGCGGACCCGGCTCCTCAACGCCACCGCCGGCGAGGCGGTGCTTCACCACAGCTTCAGCGCCTGGAAGCCGATCCGGTCGGTCACCAAGCGTCGCCCCAACGGCGTGATGGTGGCGACCGACCCCGGCAGCGCGACCACCTACGCGCTCCTGCAGCTCTCCGAGCGGGGGGTGATGTTCGTGCGTCCCGGCGATCCGATCTATGCCGGTCAGGTCGTCGGCGAGAACTCCCGCGACAACGACATGACGGTGAACGTCACGAAGGCGAAGGCGTTCTCGAACGTCCGCGAGACCTCGAAGGACGCGACGGTGGTGCTCAAGCAGCCCCGCGACGTCACCCTCGAGGCGGCGCTCGAGTACATCGAGTCCGACGAGCTCGTCGAGATCACCCCGAGCGCCGTCCGGATCCGCAAGCGGCTCCTCTCGGAAAACGAACGAAAGCGAGCCGACCGTGCCGAGAAGTCACGGGCGGCGGCGATGAGTTGATCGCGGCGGCGGACCTCACGGAGGAGGCGGGTCGATGCCGGTTCGAGTCCTGAAGTTCGGTGGCACCTCGGTGGGAACCCCGCGGCGGCTCCAGCGCGCCGCGGAGCAGGTCGCGAGGCTCGTCGGAAGCGGGGAGTCCGTCGCGGTCGTGATCTCCGCGATGGGGCACTCGACCGATCGCCTGCTCGCCCGAGCCCAGCAGGTTCATCGATCGCCGGGGGGGCGCGAGCTCGACGCGCTCCTCGCGAGCGGCGAGCAGGTGTCGGCGAGCCTCCTGGCGCTCGCCCTCGACCGGCTCGGGATCGCCGCCCGAAGCCTCGTCGGCGCCCAGATCGGTCTCCGCACCGACAGCCGCCACGGCGGGGCGACGATCATGCAGTTCGATCCCCGCCCGACGGTCGAGCTCCTCGACCGCGGCGTCGTGCCGGTGGTCGCGGGCTACCACGGCGTCGATGCGATGGGCGACCTCACCACCCTCGGCCGCGGCGGCTCCGACACCACCGCCGTCGCGCTCGCGGCGGCGATCGCCGGGACCGGGCGCGAGGTCCGCTGCGAGATCCTCACCGACGTGCCGGGCGTCTTCACCGCCGACCCTCGCCTCGTCCCGGACGCCCGGCGCATCGCCCACCTCTCGGGACACGCCATGCTCGCGATGGCGAGGGCAGGCGCGCAGGTGATGCATCCGCCCGCGGTCGCCCATGGGCTCGCGGCAGGGGTCCCGATCCTCGTCCGGCTCGCCCATCGACCCGGCGTCGCGGGAACCTGGATCGAGCCACGCCTCGACGAGCGATCCGGCGCCACCGCCGTCGCACGCCGCGCCGACGTCGGCTCGATCATCATTGCCGGGCTCCCGCCGCTCGATCGCGCGATCCTCCTCGCCGGACTCCGCGACCTCAGTCCCTTGACGCTCGCGAGCGACTCGCCCGACGGACCCTTCGTCGTCCCGACCGCGAGCCTCGAGCGGTCGCTCTCGCTTGCCCACTCGATCGCGTCGTCGCATGGCGCGACCGTCGTCGCCTCGACCGACGTCTCGGTCATCACGCTCATCGGCGACGCCGTGCCCGACTCGCTGCCCGCTCCGGCTGGCTTCCGCGAGCGATCTCGTGACCCGTGGTGGATCGTGCCGACCGCCGACGCCGTGCCGTTCCTGCAGCAGGTCCATGCCGCCGCGGGTCTTGATCGCCGCAGGTCAGGGTCGCGACGCCATGCGGTCCCGGCTCGGGTGCATGCGGACGACGGGGCAACCCCGTCGCCATGCCGGTCGACATAACGGGGATTATGAGACTCCGGGGTCAGGGACAGGACAGGGGGCTTCGGTCGCCGAGGCGACGATCGCCGCGCGGTTGCATCAACTGCGTCACCTCGGAATAGGCCGCGGCGACCCTCGTGCCGCCGTTCAGTTGAGCGGCTCCTCCTCCGGCTCGAGCGGGCGCGAGATCAGGTACGCCCCGCGCATCCACCGCGAGAGATCCGCCAGCCGACACCGCTCGGAGCAGAACGGCGTCGTCGCCGGTGCCGACGGCCGCGCCCGGCAGATCGGGCACGTGGGTCCGTCCGGCTCGACCGCGGCGCCGAAGAGCGTCCGCAGCGCGTCGGCGAGCCGCGCCGCCTCCCGGGCGTCGCCTCGGCGATCCCGGATCTCGAGGCGCCTGCGGTCGCCATCCTCGGATCGGATCCGGCACTCGATCGACCTCGCCGGACGACGGTCGCCGAGCCGGGATGCCCACTCGATCGCGCCGACCGTCCGAGGCTCGCCGAGCATCTCGTCGAGATCGATCCCCGCGAGGCGATCCGGACCATCCACGCGGTAGGCATCGGCGTGGACGAGCGATCGAGAGGGTCCGTCGTACCGCTGGGCGATGACGAACGACGGGCTCGACACGGACTCCGCGGGAATGCCGAGTCCGACGGCGAGCCCTCGCACGAGGCAGGTCTTGCCGGCGCCGAGGTCGCCCTCGAGGAGGATCACGTCGCCATCGCGCACGAGCGAGGCAAGGCTCGCGCCGAGCGACTCCGTCTCCTCGGCGCTCCGCGTGATGAGCACGACGACGCTCATCGCGGATCCTCCCGACCGTGGTCGTAGCCCATGGCGCTTCCGTCGATTACCCGCCCGCCGTCGAGCAGGCGCACCGTCGGTCCGTCGCCACGCTCGACGACGCGCCCGATCACCCGCACCGGCGTGCCGGAGACCTCCTTCGGCGGCTCGGCACCGGTCGTGAACAGGAGCTCGAAGTCCTCGCCGTCCCCGACGGCTCGCCGCCACCCGAGACCGCGCCGCGCCGGAATCCGCGCGACGTCGATCTCGATCGCAAGGCTCGGCGACTCCGCGAGGAGGCGCGACGCATCGATCCCGAGACCGTCGCTCAGGTCGAGCATCGCGTGAAGCTCCTCGCCGAGCGCCTCCGCGAGGGCGATCGCCTCGGGAATCCGCGGCGGGAATTCGAGATGCCGCCCGCCTCCATCCGCCTCGAGCGATCCGCCGAGCTCGCCCGTCACCGCGACGAGGTCGCCGAGGCGGCTGCCGTGCCGGGTGATCACGCGACCTCCCCGAAGCGCCGGCACCGCGAGGATCGCGACCGACACGACGAGCGGATCGTCCCCCGCGTGCACGGTCGTGTCGCCGCCGACGAGCGGGCAGGCGAACGCCTGCGCGACCTCGCGGAGCCCGTCGAGAAGCGCCCGCGCGTCCGCGTCGCTCGCCCCGCGCGGCAGCGTCACCGACGCGACGCACGCGAGCGGTCGCGCCGCCATCGCGGCGACGTCGCTCAGGTTCCGAAGCAGCGCCTTGCGGGCGACGAGCCGGAGGTCGGTGCCGGGGCGGAAGTGACGCCCCTCGACGACCGCATCGATCGCCGCAAGCACGCGCCCCCCCTCGACCGCGAGCATCGCCATGTCGTCGCCGGTCGGCAGCAGCACCGAGGCGGTGCCCGGAGGATCGGTCCGCAGGAGATGGCGGATGAAGGTCGACTCGAGCATCAGGAACCGCCCTGCCTCGCCCCTGCCCTTTCCCCTTGCCTTGCCCGCTCGACCGCGAGCGCGACGAGCCGCTCCGCCGCCCGATCGGACGCGCCTTGGTGCGCGCGGATCACCGCCCGTCCGCGCGAGGCGATCGCCGCCCGCTCGGCGGGATCCGCCACGAGCCGCGCGAGCACGGCGGCGAGCTCCGGGGCGCCGCACTGCACGAGCCCGCCGCCCGCGCGGAGCGCCTCGACCGTCGTCTGGAAGTCCGCGCTCGCGGGTCCGATCACCGTCGCGCGACCAAGCGCGATCGGCTCGACCGGGTCGGAGCCATGGAGCCGTCCGAAGCTCCTCCCGACGACCACGACGTCGGCGAGCGCGTACGCCTGCCGCAGCTCGCCGATCGTGTCGAGGAGGAACCTTCCGCGCGGGCTCCCGCGCTCGCGGCGCGACCGCCTCGCGCATCCGGGCATCGCCGCCGCCGCCTGCGCCGCCCACTCCGGGCGGCGGGGCGCACAGAGGAGCTGCACGCCGGCGGGCACCGCCGACTCGAGGAGCGCCTCCTCGCCGGGTGCCGTCGATCCGGCGACGACGAGCGGTCGCCCGCGGTCGATCCCCATCGCCTCGCCGAGCGCCGAGGCGCCGGGGACCTCGTCGGCGATCTCCGCGGCGTCCCACTTCATGCCGCCGGAGACCTCGACCCGCGCGGGATCGACCCCGAGGTCGATGAACCTCGCCGCGTACGCCTCGTCCTGCGCGAGCACCGCCTCGAGGCGGCGGAACATCGGGGCGATAAAGGGACGCGCCCGCCGGTAGCCGCGGAAGCTCCGCGGACTCAGCCGACCGTTCACGACGACGACGGGAATCCCCCGCCGCCGGCACTCGCTCGTCAGGTTCGGCCAGACCTCGAGCTCGACCGTCGCGACGACGTCGGGCATCACCCGGTCGAGCAGCCGGCGCACCGCGACGGTGAGGTCGAAGGGGTACTGCGCCACGGGATGGCGATCCGCGTAGAGCTCGACCGCCCGGCGGAGCCCGGTGTCGGTCGTCGCGGCGACGACCACCTCGGGGCGCGCAGGATGCGCCTCGAGCCGCCGCACCAGCGTCCGGCAGGCGTTGATCTCGCCGACCGAGACCGCGTGGACGAGGACCCGCGGGCGCTCCGATCGGGGGATCGCCTCGCCCTCGCCGAGCCTTGCGCTCCAGTCCGTGTGCAGGGTGCCTCGTCGCGCCATGCGGGCGAGGAGAAACGGCGACGCCACCATCGCCGCCGCGAGGTAGCCCGCGTCGAGCAGCCAACCCATGGAGGGATCGTACGGACGCGACGCCCGGGGACGCGAGGACGCGGCGCTCACTTGACGCCCTTGGGACCCCCGCCCGCGACGTACTTCGTGGCGATCGCCGCCTCGAGGTCGACCTCGCAGATGTTGGCGAGGGTCGTCAGCCACGCGAGCACGTCGGCAAACTCCTCGGCGAGGTTCGCTCGATCGAGCCTCCCCTGCTCCCGGCGCCCAAGCGCCCGGGCGAGCTCCCCCACCTCCTCGCTGAACCAGAGGTAGGTCCCGGGGACGCCCCGGGCGCGATCGGTCTCGAGGTAGCGGTCGCGGATCAGCTGCTGGAACTCGCGCACGTGCATGGAGGATCGCCCGAGGGTTCGATGCGGACTCGTCGACGCAACGAAACGCCCCGCGACGACGCGGGGCGCCAACGTCCACGGCGGGACTCGAACCTGCAACCTTCGCCTTCGGAGGGCGACGCTCTATCCAATTGAGCTACGTGGACCCAGGGGTGGGGATGGTACCACCGACCGCGGCGACGCAAGCTCGTCGTCCCGAAGCCGGCGTCGCTCGTCCGTACCATCGCCGTGATGCCCGACGCCCCCGCCGCCCGCGGCACCTCGCCGCTCTGGGCGATCCTCGCGATCACCTTCCTGGCGTCGCTCGGCACCGGGGTCGTCTGGAACGGTCTCGCGTTCATCACCCGGGAGACCTACGGCTACGGCGAGGCGGCGAACCTGCTGCTTGCGGTCTTCAACGGCGCCGTCTACGTCCTGGCGGCGTTCGGGGCAGGACCGCTCATGCGGCGACTGCGGCGGTGGACCTCGCCGCGCGGGCTCCTCGTCGCGGTGCTCGCGGTGCAGGCGGCGTGCTGTCCGCTGCCCGTCGCCTTCGAGTCGTCGGCGGCGATCTGGGTGGTCGCGGGACTGCTGAGCGCCGCCTCCGCGGTGCAGTGGCCGCTCATCGAGAGCTACCTCACCGCCGGACGCCACGGCGGCGAGATGCGACGGACGATCGGCTGGTGGAACATCGCCTGGATGTCCGCGGTCTTCCTCTCGCTCTTCGGGATGGGACCGCTCGTCGGCGGCGGTCTCGCCGAGTGGTCGCTCGCGGCGCTCGGCGTGCTCTTCGCGGTGGGAGCGGCGATCACGCTGGTGCTGCCGATCGAGCCATCGCCGCACGCGGACGAGGCGGTCGAGGCGCACGTGACGGCGGAGTATCCGCGGCTCCTCTTCTCCTGCCGCTTCCTGCTCCCGATGAGCTACGTGCTCGTCGGGGCGATCTCGCCGCTGATGCCCTACCTCCTCGCCGACCTCGGCGCGCCGCTCGGCGTGCAGACGCCGATCACGAGCCTCTGGCTCCTCGCCCGCGTGGCGTCGGCGGCGATCATGTGGCGGACCCACTTCTGGCATGGACGCTGGACGACGCTCGTCGTCGCGACCGTGCTGATGGTCGGCGGCTTCGGGGTGATGGTGCTCGCCGACTCGCTCCTCGCGATGCGGGTCGGACTCCTCGCCTTCGGCTTCGGGCAGGGGATCGTCTACTACGCGGCGCTCTACTACGCGATGGCGGTCGGTCGCGCCGGCGTCGATGCGGGCGGCACGCACGAGGGGCTCATCGGTCTCGGCTACGGCGTCGGTCCCGCCGCGGCGCTCGCGGGGAGCCTCGTCGCCGGAGGACCGGGCATCGTCGCAGCGGTCTGGATCGTGGTCGGGATCACCGCCCTGCCGGCGGCGCTTCCGCTGATTCGCCGGCGGGCGCCACCGGCGGCGTGACCGGCGCGGCGGGCGACGCGGGAGTCCGCGAGGCGCGATCAAGAAGCCACGGCACCACCTCGCCGAGCCGCTCCCCCACCACGAGGGTGTGCCCGGATCCTCTCGCCTCGACCCACTCGACGTCGAGACCAACCTTCCTCGCCCGCTCGACGCCCGGCAGCACCCTCGCGGGCGCGGCGAGGGGATCAAGCTCCGCGACCACCACGAGCGTGGGTGGCAAGGGTCGCCGAAGGTCGATCGCGCCCGCTCCCGCGAGGAGGGCGACCGCCGCGATGCGGTCCCGCTGGGTCTGCGCGATGCGGAGCGCGGCCGCCGCGCCCATCGAGTGCCCAAGCAGCATCACCCGCCCGCGGTCGATCGGCGCCATCACCTCGAGCTCCGCAAGCAGCGGCTCGAGCATCCCGCCGAAGGCGAACATGGTGGTGAGGGGACTCGCGAGGACGAAGCCATGCGCCTCGGCGAGCTCGACGATCGCGCCCGCGCCATAGCCCTCGAGGAACATGTTCTCGTCGCCGCCGGCGCCGTGGAGCGCGATCACGACCGGCGCGGGCGTCCCGCGGGCGCGGACCGACGCCGGAACGACCACCCGCACCGGCATGCGGGCCGCGCCGAGCGAGATCGTCCGCCAGTGGTCGCCGACGACGCCGGCGAACGCTCGCTCGCCGCGCTCGAGCCGCGCGATCTCCTCGTCGAGCTCATCGAGCAGCGACTCCGCCGGCTCGAGCCATCGGGCGCTCGACTCCGTCGCCTCGCCGCCCAGGAGCCCCAGGCGCGACCGCACCGCGTCGAGATCGGCAGGCGCGGTCGTGGCGGGAAGTCCGGCGAGGCGGGCTTCCAGGTCGCCGCGGCGCGACTCGAGGTCGCCATCGACGACGTCGATCGACGCGAGGACGAGCGGCGTCGAGCCCTCGAGCGGCGACCACTCGAGGGTCCAGCGACCCGGGATCAGACCGGCGGACGGATCGCCGAGCACGAGCGCCCCGTCGGCGGTCACGCGGGTCGGGAGCCAGCGATCATCCGGACCACGGAGCGTGCAGTCGAGGCTCGCGAGGTCGATCGAGCGAGGGAGGTCCTCGCCGCGCCCGAGGATCGGTTGCGCTCGGAGCGAGATCGATGCTGGTCGAGCGGTCTCGAACACCGCCGGCACGACCTCGATCCGCCGCGTCGAGAGGTCGAGGAAGCCCGCTCTCGCTTCGCCCGTCAGTCCACGAAGGTCGACCTCGAGGTCCGCGACCGCCCGCACCGCCGCCCCGAACCGACCCGTGAAGAAGAGCATCGTGAGCGCGTCGAACCGGCGGTTCGCCTCGCGCCTCGCCTCGGGCGACGGTGGATTCGCGGCGAGCCACGCCTCGAGCCGCAGATACCCACGCGCCAGATCGAGCCGCCCTGCCTCGACGCCCTCCGCCTTGGTCGGGGACTCCGCCGCCCGAGGGGGCGTCGACGAGGGGACCTCCGCCGCGGGAGGGACGGCGAGAAGGAAGGTCAGGAGGGAACCGGCGAGGATCGTCATGCCGAGGTCCTTCGGCTCGTCTCGGCGAGCGCCGCGAGCGCCCGCGCCCTCGCCTCGGCGTGATCGACGATCGGCGAGGGATAGGAGCGACCGAGCACGACGCCCGCCTGCCGAAGCACCTCGGGGGGCGTCTCCCAGGGGCGATGCAGGAACTTCTTCGGCATCGTGGCGAGCTCCGGAACCCACCGCCGCACGTAGCCGCCTTCGGGATCGAACTTCTCCCCCTGCAGCACCGGATTGAAGACGCGGAAGTAGGGCGCCGCGTCCGCGCCGCACCCCGCCGACCACTGCCAGCCCATCGTGTTGTTCGCGAGATCGGCGTCGACCAGGGTGTCCCAGAACCACGCCGCGCCGGCGGTCCACGGGAGCAGCAGGTGCTTCACGAGGAAGCTCGCGACGATCATGCGCACGCGGTTGTGCATCCAGCCGGTGCGCCAGAGCTGCCGCATGCCGGCATCGACCATCGGATATCCGGTCTCACCCCGCTGCCAGGCGCGGAGCGACTTCGCGTCGCGCCGCCATGGGAACCGCTCGAACTCCGGTCGAAGCGGCCGCTCCGCGGTGCGCGGGAACGCCGCCAGCACGTGGTGCGCGAACTCGCGCCAGCCGATCTCGGCGAGGAACTTGTCGGCGTCGGCGGGTCGCGTCGCCCGCCCGCCGCCGATCGCGTGCCAGACCCGCCGCGGCGAGACCTCGCCGAAGTGAAGGTGCGGGCTGAGCATCGACGTGCCGACGATCTCGGGTCGATCCCGCCCGGACCCGTAGCTCTTCACCGCGCCCGCGGCGAACGCCGCGAGGCGCGAGTGCGCTCCCGCCTCGCCGGGCGTCCAGGTCTCGGCGAGCCCCTGATCCCACGCGATCGTCGGCGCAAGACCGAGCGACCCGATCGAGTCGCCGCGCGGCGGGGACTTGGGCGAGCGAATCGACTCCGGCGCCTCGCGCGGCAGGTCGATCGCCTCGCCGCGGAGGCAGGATCGCCAGTAGGGCGTGAAGACCTTGTAGGGCTCGCCGCTTCCGCTGCGGACGTCTTCCGGAGCCCGCAGCAGGGAGGTCTGATGAAGATCGAGGTCGCGTCCCTTCGATCGGAGCGCCTCCGCGACCGCCCGCTCCTGGTCGATCGCCGCAGGCTCGAGCCGACGGCTCGCGATGACGCGGTCGGCGCCGATCTCCTCGGCGAGCGCCGAGAGGACCTTCGCGGTGCCTCCCGTGCGGACGAGGAGCCAGCTTCCCTTCGATCGAAGCGAGTGATCGAGCTGCCGCAGCGACCGATCGAGCCACCAGCGGCTGGCGCCGCCCGGCGCCCAGCGACCCTCGCCTTCCGGGTCCCAGATGAAGACCGGCTGCACGGGACCTCGGGCGACCGCGGCGAGCAGTCCGGGGTGGTCATCGAGGCGGAGGTCCTGCCGGAACCAGAGGATCGTGGTCATCGAGACGCCTCCTCGAGTCGAGCCGACCGACCGAGCTCGTGGGCGATCGCGCCTCGAAGCGTCGGATGCTCGAACCTGAAGCCGGATCCGAGCAGCCGCCGCGGCGCGACCGGAGCCCCCGCGAGCAGCAGTTCCTCTCCCATGCGACCGAAGAGGATCCGCACGAGGAGCGCGGGCAGCGGCATGAACGCCGGACGCCGAAGCACCGCGGCGAGGTCCTTCGCGAACTCCCGGTTGGTGCGCGGCTCCGGCGCGACGGCATTGACCGCCCCGCGAAGGGACTCGCGTCGGATCGACCACAGGATCGCGCCGAGCAGGTCGTCGAGCGAGATCCACGGCATCGCCTGCCGACCGTGCCCCGCGGGACCACCGAGACCCAGGCTGAAGGGCGGGCGAAGCTTCGCGAGCACGCCGCCCTGCGCGGAGACGACCGCCCCGATCCGCAGGTGCACCACCCGCACGCCCGCCTCCTCGGCGGGACGCGTCGCCTGCTCCCACGCCGCCGCGACGTCGGCGAGGAAGCCGGCGCCGCGGGCGCCCGTCTCGTCGAGCGCCTGCCCGCCATCGAGATCCGGACGATCGCCGTAGAACCCGACCGCCGAGGCGGAGACGAGCACCCGGGGAGGCGACTTCAGGCGGGCGATCGTCTCCGCGATGAGGCGCGTTCCCTCGACGCGGCTTGCGCGGATCGACTCCATGCGCGCCGTGGTCCAGCGCCCGGCGGCGATGTTCTCGCCGGCGAGATGCACGACGGCGTCGAGACCCTCGAGATGCGCCGCGTCGATGGTGCCTCGCCTCGGATCCCACGCGACGTCGCCCTCGGCGGGATCCGCCGCGCCACGCACGATGCGGCGAGCCTGATGCCCGCCCGAGGCGAGGAACGCCGCGAGGTTCCGACCGACGAGTCCGGTCGCCCCCGAGACCGCGACGCGGAGGGACTCGCCCGCGCACTCGGCGTGACGGCGCAGGTCGCTCCGCAGCCGGTCGTGACGGAAGCGGAACGTGCGGGCGAGCTCTCGCTCGACCCAGCCCCCGGCGACGATCGCCCCGAGTCCGCCGAGCGGCACCGCGTAGTCGATGCGATCCTCGAGCAGGCTGTGCTCGCCATCGGGGAGGAAGCGGTGGTCGTGCGTCCAGGCGCGGAAGGGTCCGGCGACCTGGCGATCGCGGAAGCCGCGACCGGGATGCACCTCCTCATGCACCGCCCGCCAGCGGCGACGAAGACCAAGGATCCGCATCTCGAGCTCCGCGATGGAGCCCTCCGTCACGCCGCCGAAGGCATGGACCGAACGCACCGTCACCCAAGGAGGCAGCATGCGCTCCAGCGCCCCGCGACGGAAGTGCCATGCGGCGAGCGCCTCGACGGGCACCGGCATCCGGCTCGAGTGGACGAAGATCGGCATGGGACTCCTCGGCTCGAACCGCCGGCGTTCACGGCTTCCCCGCGACGTCCGCGGGCAGCGGGCGTCCCTCGAGGAGAAGCTCCGTGACCCGGGCGAAGGTCGCGCGATCGCGGACCTTCTCGGCGTCCGGGCGCTTCCGCATCGCCTGCAGCACGACGCCGAGACGGTGATTGTCGCGAAGCCGGGGCTCGTGTCGATCAAGGAACGCCCAGTAGAGCCGGGTGAGCGGGCAGGTCGAGCGCGGGTCGAAGCGGCAGCCCCCGCAGTAGTCGCTCATGCGGTGGACGTAGGCGGCACCGGCGATGTAGGGCTTCGTGGTCATGACGCCGCCGAGTCCCCAGGTCGCCATGCCCATCACGTTCGGCTCGACGACCCACTCCCAGGCGTCGTCGTAGGCGATCCAGAACCAGTCGGCGAGGTCGCGCGGAGAGACGTCGAGGAGCGACGCGATGTTCCCGAGGATCATCAGGCGGGTGATGTGGTGCGACCATCCCTCCGCCCAGACGTCCGCGACGACCGCATCGAGGCAGGCGAGACCGCTCTCCTTGCCCCAGAACGCCTGCGGCACCGGATTCCTTGCCTCGAGCGCGTTGGCATCGCTGCCGCCATCGACGCCCGGCGGAGGCGTCGGCGCGGACCATGCCCGGCCCGTCCAGCGGGCGAAGCCGCCGTCGCCGGGTCGATCGCGCACCGGCTGGGATCGATCGCGCAGTCGTCGATGACCATCGGTCTCCTCGTGCACGTGCCGCACGAACTCCCGCCAGCCGATCACCTGGCGGATGAACCCCTCCCGGCTCTCGAGGGGAAGATCCTCCATCGCCACGACCTCGTCGATGATCCGCCGGGCGGAGATCCGGTTCAGGTTCAATGCCGGCGAGATCCGCGAGTGGAAGAGCCCGCGGCTGCGGCGGCTCATCGCGTCCTCGTAGGGACCGAAGTGCTCGAGGCACTCCGACTTCGCCCACGACCAGAGCGAGTCCGCGTCCTCCGTGGTCGCGGGGAGCGCCTCGACGTCGAGGGTGCCCGGATGGTCGCGGAACCGCGTCTCGACTTCCTCGCGGACCTGCTCGCGGAGCGCCGTCATCGGGAATCGCGGCGGAGTCGGCGCCGGTGGCTCGCCGCGCCAGGGGCGGCGGTTCTCCGCGTCGAAGGAGTAGCGACCGCCGATCGGTCGATCGCCGTCGTCCATGAGGATTCCCGACTTCTGCCGGACCCGCCGGTAGAAGGAGTCCATGCGGAAGCCCTCCTTCCCGACCGAGTCGCGGAAGGTCCCGGCGTCGGTGAGGAAGAACGGGTTCTCCTCCCAGGCGAGGTCGCCTCGCTCGACGAGCGGCGTGAGCTCCTGCCGCATCTCCCGCTCCGCGGGACGCCACCCGCGGAGCCGCGGCGCGGAAGAGTCGGCACGCGCGGCGATCCACGAGCCAAGCAGGTCGACCATCGGCGCGTCGCCCCGCAGCAGCTCGACCGCGCGTCCAAGGCGGCGTGCCTCCTCGACGAAGGAGCGACTGTTCAGGAGGATCAGTCCGACCCGTTGCCGGTGGTAGGGACGACGGGACAGCCACTCGCGCGACTCGACGAGGAGGATGCCCTCGGCTTCCTCGTCTCGGATCGACGCCTCCAACGAGAGTTGATCGGGCAGCACCAGGCGCCATGCGCGGCTGGTCGGTCGGGGTCGAGCTCCTCGGGACGGCACGCCGTCCGATTCGCCGCGGTCTCTCCGTCGATGCAGCCGCCAAGGTGATTCGACCGAGGGATATCATCCGCCCCCCCATCGCCCTCGGGAGCCTCCCTTGACCGCGGTCGACTCCATCCCCGGCGTCCACATTGGTCCCCCTCACTGGTCGAAGGTCGTCGGCAGCGTGCTCTGCCGTGCGGTCGTGCCCGCGTGGGTGTTCGCGGGCGCCGTCTTCAAGCTGATGGAGCGCGATCCGCAGCTCCTCCCGCCGCCGGTCCTCGACGCCATCAAGGAGATCGGGAGCTCGCTCGGCGCCGATCTCCCCTTCTTCCTGATGTTCTCGATGCGGGCGATCATCGCCGTCGAGCTCATGGCGGTCGCGGTGATGGTCCTCTTCCCGCGGCTCTCCCGGCTCGTCGCGGCGGCGATGCTCTCGCTCTTCCTCCTGATCCTCGCGGTGGTGCTCTGGAGGGGATTCGAGAAGGGCGGCTTCAGCGGCATGATGTCCGACTGCGGGTGCTTCGGCAGCAAGGGTCCGCCCGCGCCGGTGATGTTCCTCGTCGACGCGGCGCTCCTCGTCGGGGTCCTGCGGTTCCGGGTACCCCTCTCCGCGCACTGGCCGAAGATCGAGAAGCGGATGGCGGCGATCACCGCGGCGGTCGCGATCGCCGGCGCCGTCGTCGCCTTCGCGGTGCCCGCCAAGTCCTTCGACTTCGTCGCCGCGGACGACCCGGCGACCGCCGACGGGGACGACTCCGCCGCGCCGACCGCCAGCTCGACCTCGGGCTTCGGTCCACGAGCCCCGACTCCAGAGCCGTACTACTTCGACAAGTTCGAGGACTGGGTGGGCAAGCCGATCGCCGCCCAACTGCTGGCGCAGCAGATCTCGCGTCCGCTCCCCGAGGGCTTCCCGCAGGGTCGTTGGTTCATCGTCCTCTACCGCGCCGACTGCGAGCACTGCCACGTGCTCCTCGAGGAGCACTTCAGCGGTCCCCTCGAGACGCCCACCTTGGCGGTCGCCATCCCGGACACCGATCCCGCTGCCGACCTCGGCATGCCCTGCGGGGCGTGCTCGCTGCACGCCTTCACGAAGGGACCGCAGTACGTCCTCACGACCCCGGTGCTGCTGACGGTGGTGGATGGCATGGTGCTCTGCGCGTGCGAGGACGCCGACGATGCCGCGAAGCTCGCGGAGTGCCTCGATGCCCGCTGAGGCGAGCGCCTCCTGGAGAGCGAGCCTCGCCGCGAGGCTCTTCGTGCCTCTGCTTCTGGTCGTGCTGGCGGTCCTCGAGGTCCGCGGGGGCGTCGAGACCCTGCCGCGCTGGATTGCGACGGTCGGAGCGAGGATCGACGTTCGCGACGAGACGCTCCTCCGCGGCATGATCGCGCTCCAGCTCGGTCTCGCGGCGATCGCCTTGCTGATCCCTCGCTGGTCGCGCGCGACGTCGGCGACGGCGCTGGTGCTTCTCGTCTTCGCCGCGGTCGCGGAGGTCTCGGCGCTCGTCGGCGTCGGCGGCGACGCCCTCGCCTTCGTGCCGCCCTTGGTGGTGCTCGCGGCGTCGGGACTGCTGCTTCCGATCACGCTTCGCGCGGTCCCGACCGCGGGCTCCCCGGGTTCTCCGGTCTGGCGGGCGATCGGCGCGATGGCGATCGCGGTCGCGGCTCTTGCAGCGTCCGCTCGATTGACCCTTGGTCCCGTGAAGCCTGGTCCCGCCACCGTGGCTCCCTCCGTCGCGACCTCCCCATCCGTGGAGGTGGTCGAGCTCGCCCTCGAGGATTGGACCGGCCGCTCGCTGCCCGAGACGGGACTGCCCCGCCGGCTTCCGGAACTCACCGCCCTGACCCTCGAGGGACGATCCGTGCTCGTGCTGCACGACCCTCGCTGCGGGCAGTGCCACGACCTCTTCGCGACCTGGTTCGCCGCCCCGGTCGATGCCCGCGTCATCGCGGTCCGAGTGCCGCCAGCACCCGGCGCGTCGCTCCTCGAGAGCGATCAGCCGGAGGAGGTCGCGTGCGCGGACTGCGTGCGGCTCTCGCTGCCGACCGGACCGACGTGGCTCGTGCAGACTCCGGCGGTCGTCGTGATCGAGGACGGCGTGGTCCGCTGCGCGGCGAAGGGACTCGATCAGGCGTCCGAGTGCCTCGGGTCGTGGATCTCTCCGGCGGCTGATCCCTCGATCGACGCCGCCTCGCCCTGACCATGGCGTGACCCGTCGTGCTCGAGCGAGACCTCGCGCACGTCGATGGTCGCCCGGAGCCCGCCCGGCCAGCTCCATCGCCGCGGACGCTCGTCCCCGTCGCCGATCGCCTCCGCGACCTCGCGGAGCATGCGCGAGGTCAGCTGCCCCGCAAGCTCGGGCGCCTGATGCAGCGCGGCGCGGCGAAGTCCCGCGGCGCGAAGCTCATGCGGCAGCCGGGCGAGTTCCCCGCGGCGCCATCGGCGCAGACTGGCGTCGCCGAAGCACTCGAGCAGCCATCGCTCGATCGCCTCCCGGGCAAGCCCGCACTGCTCCGCGGTCGACGCCGCCCGCGCGGCGGCGTGCGGGAAGATCGCTTCGAGCTCCGGCATCACCGTCGCCCGCAGGCGTCCGCGGAGGCGTCGCGGATCCGAGTTCGAGGGATCGCGGATGGGATCGAGGCGAAGCCGCGCGACGAACGCCTCGATCGAGGCACGCGAGATGGTGAGCATCGGTCGAACGAGGTCGATGCCCGGCGCGAGGTTCCTCCGTGGCGGCATGCCGGAAAGTCCTTCGAGTCCGGTCCCCCGCGAGATCGCCGCGAGCAGGGTCTCGAACTGATCGTCCGCGTGGTGCGCCGTGGCGACCACGGGGCAGGCGTGCTCCGCGGCGATGCAGGCAAGCGCCTCGGCTCGGCGGGTCCGCGCGACCGCCAGGAGGTTCCCCTCGCCGCTGCAGTCGATCCTCCGCACGACCGCCGGAACGCCAGCCGCGGCCGCCTGCCCCCGGACGATCTCCGCCTCCTGACCTGACTCGACGCGAATCCCATGGTCGACATGGGCGACGATCGGGGTCCAGTGCCGAGGGTGGCGGTCTCGCAGCGCCGCCAAGATCCACAGGAGCGTCAAGGAGTCTGGTCCGCCGCTGACCGCGACTAGCACCCGCCCCCCGGAGACCCCGCACCGCTGCCGGAGCGACCCCTCCACCTCGGCGGCCAAGGGGCTCCGTCCCGCGGTCAAGAGGGAAGTGGAGGAAATCTGCGTCAAATGCCGACCAGCCATTTGTTCTCGGGCGTCGGAGGAGCATACTGCGGGATCTTCCTCACCCTCGGGGAAGCGGAACGGGAGATGTCAGGCATGGTCGCGGGCATGGACTTGGACATGGTCTTGGGCATGGTCTTGGGCATGGTCGTGATCGGGCAGGTCGACTCGTGGTGGTCGCAGCACTGGTCTGAGGTCGCGGCGGTCTTGCTCAGCCTTGGTTTCCTCGTGTTGGTTGGGACCGCGGTCCGCTCCTCCCTCTTCCTCGGACAGACCGCCGTCAGCAAGAGGGCGAAGCGGCGATCAAGCGCCGCCGCTCCTTCGGAGGAGCAGTGGGTCGTCACGGTGATGAACCTCGAGCGACGCATCGCAGATCTCGAGGGACGAGCGGCGCCCTCGCTCCCCCAGTCGTCCGGCGTGATCGCCACCATCTCCTCCGCCGAGGAGACCCTGCAGGACCGCATCGAGCGGCTCGCCCGCGAGGGCGTCTCGAGCGCGGAGATCGCCCGCGTCGTCGGCGAGCCGGTGGGCCGGGTCGAGTTGATCCTCAACCTGCGTCGCGCGGCCCGCGGCTGACGGTCGCGACGATCGCGGTTCGCGTGGAGGGTTGTCCTTGCGATTGGGGGTCACCACGACCGCCCGACCCGCGGCGTGCGCGTGATGATCATCGCCCCTGATCGTCCGCGCCTGCCGCCGAGTCCGCCGTCTCGATCCGGATCGAGGTGCGGTGCCAGCCGGAGGGCGTGCGGCGCACCTCCCAGCGGACCTCGTCGATCGTCCGGAGCACGCTCGCCGCGCGGGTCCATCGCGCCTCGAACGGTCCCCTCGCCTCCGGATCGGCGAACGCCTCGCCATGCCGCACCCAGCCCTCGAGGTGGCGTGCGACGCGATCGGGGCGGACCCAGCCGGACTGCACCAGATCGTCCGCCGGCTCGACGACCTGCGCCGCCCCGCTCGTTCCCCCCGCGTCGCTGGAGAGGTCGACCAAGGTCCGTGGGTCCTCGAGCGATCCAAGGATGCTCCGGAGCCATGGACCGCCCGAGGCGATGACGACCCACTCGCCGGTCCGTCCGGCGACGGTGCCCCAGTCGATCGACAGCCTCGCCGCCAACGGGTGATCGCCGAGGAGCGACTCCAGCCAGTCCCGCAGGGTCACGACGCCGCCCTCGGGAGTGACGAGCGACGCCGCCCCTCCGTCGGGCGCGAGCCGCCGCAGGATCGCCTCGGCGAGGAACGTCGACCAACGCCGCATCCGCGGCAGCGCCTCGGAGGCGTCGCCGACCTCGATGGCATGCGCGATCGCGGGCGTCTCGAGCGTCGGCCACGGATCACCCGCCCCGCCCCGCGTCTCGCCGAGGACCCAGAGCCTCCGCCCGCGCGCCTCGTCGCCGAGCGCCGGGGTCGGAGATGCCTCCGGCAGGAGGGCGAGCCACTCGTCGCCCCAAGGAAGTCCGACGCCATGCACCGTGAGCACCACCGCGAGGTGCTCCGACCGGAGGCGATCGAGGAGCGCCGTCATCTCCGCCTCGACGACGAGCCGGGCGCCCGCATCGAAGGCACGCGGCGAGGACTCGATCGGGCGGAGCTCCGCCGAGAGTCCTCGGGCATCGAGCTCGCCGACCGCGATGAACGCCTCGCCCTGCGCGATCGCCTCGGACGCGAACGCCTCGATGATCGTCGCGCCCTCCACGACCGGCATCCATCGAGGACGCTCGAGTCGCGCCATCGAGAGCCTCGGCGCATCCGCGGGCGGGTCGTCGAGGCGGGTCAGGACCTCCTGCCACAGGCGGTCGCCCCGCACGCCGCCGAGCAGGATCGCCTCGCCGCGCTCCGCGATCCGCAGGTCCTGGTCCACCAACTCGAAGACCCCGCCCCCGAGCGCCCGCGAAGCCCGCGAGGCGAACGCCTTCCTCGTCTCGGGGGTGGTCACCGCGAGCAGCACCCACTCGGTCCGTTCATCGTCGCGGCGGATCACGCAGGTCGCGTCGGCGCCGAGCAGCTCGAGCGCGAGCTCCGCCGAGTCCCGCCCCAGCGAGTCCGCCAGGCGCGACCATGCCGCGCCGAGCTCCGAGCCCCGAAGCTCCGAACGAAGCACCACCGCGAAGGGGCGCCGGGCGAGCGCCGGCCAGACGTCCGCGAGGTTCCTCGCCCGCACCACGAGGTCCGCGTCGGGCGGCGCCCATGGAACCAGCGATGGCGGGGTCGCCGCGGCCGAGACGACCACCGCCGCCACGAGCGCCGACCCGAGGAGGCACGAGGCGGGTGAGACGCGGGACCCGGTCATGTGGAGGACCACGGCGCCGAGGCGAGGATCGTCGCGGGACCGCGCGAGGGCTCCGACCGGGGCGGGTCCATGCGCGGGCGGCGACCGAGCCAGTCGATCGCATCGACGGTGCCCTCCGACCAGGAGTCCGGAGCGGCGATGGCGCCGAGGAACCGGTCGAGGGAGGGCGACGGCGCCTCGGAGAGACCGAGCGACCGCGGAAGCACGAGGATCGCCGCGGTCATCGCGAGCACCGCGACGGCGGCGGCACGAATGCTCCGTCGCCATCGCGCGGAGACGCGGCGGTAGCCCAGCCGCGACAGCACGCCGCTCACCACCCCGTCGGTCGGCGCATCGACCGGGCGGCGGGCGCGGCGGAGCGCGCGGGACGACCGCGGACGGACTCCTCGTCGGGACGCCGGGCGGTTCGCGGGACGGCGGCGATTACCCATGGGTCTCACCGCCTCCCTCGATCGCCTCGAGCGCCGCCTTGTGCCGTGGGCCGTCCGCCTCGATCGCCTCCTGCATCCGCCGTCGGGCACGATGAAGGTGGCTCTTCACGGTGCCGGTCGGGATGCCCAGCTCGGTGGCGATCTCCGGGATCGCCCGCCCCTCCTCATGGAAGAGCCTCACGATGCGACGCTGGCGGGGATTCAGCACCGCGAGCGCATGATCGAGCACGGAGAGCACCGCATGCCGTCGCTCTCGCCGCATGAGCGGCGCGGCGGGATCGTCGCGCGGACCGCCCCGCTGCTCGACGAGCTCGCTGTCCGCGGTGGGATGCATCTTCTCGAGGCTGTTCACCAACAGGCGACGCCCGATGGTGAAGAGCCAGGTGCTGAAGCGGAAGCGCGGATCGAAGCGATCGAGGCTGCGCAGCACCCTCACGAAGGACTCCTGCACGAGGTCCTCGGCAAGCTCGGGGCGGCGGCAGCGTCGGAGCAGGAAGGCGTAGAGCGATGCCTGATGGCGGCGCACCAGCGCCTCGATGGCGCGGGCGTCACCTCGACGCGCGTGGTGGATCAGCCGCAGTTCCTCCTCGCGTTCCACGGACGAAGTGTAGAGCTCACCCCGTCGGCGGTTGCGTTCGGTGCGCCGGATCGGCGACCCCGACGTAGAGGGTGCAGACGCCGAAGGTCAGCGGTCGACGGCGGAGGTCGCGGAACCCCGCCTCGGTGATCCACGACCCCAGCACCTCGGGCTCCGGGAAGGTCCGGACCGACCTCGGCAGGTAGCGGTACGCCCCGGAGCGATCACCCGCGATCAGGGTCGCGGTCCGTGGCATCACCCACTCCGTGTAGAAGCGGTTTCCCCAGCGGAGCAGTCGGTTCCGAGGCTGGCTGAACTCGAGGATCACCAGCCGACCGAGCGGTCGGAGCACCCGCCGGAACTCCCGGATCGCCCGCTCGGGCGTGGCGACGTTCCGGAGCCCGAAGGAGATGGTCACCACGTCGAAGGAGGCGTCGGGGAAGTCGAGCGACATCGCGTCGCCGAGGCGGTACTCGACGCGACTTGGGTCGCGCAGCCGGACCGCCTTCGACTTGGCGATCTCCAGCATCGGCGCGCTGAAGTCCACGCCGACGACCTTGGCGACCCCCGCCTCGGCGAGCTCGCCGGAGAGGTCACCCGTGCCGCAGGCGACGTCGAGGACCTCGCTGCGCGGGGTGAGCGCTGCTGCCCGCACCGCGGCACGCCGCCACGCGACGTCACGCCCGAACGAGTGCAGCCGATTGTTGAGGTCGTAGCGACGCGCGATCGCACCGAACATCGCCCGCACCCGCTCCGCCTTCTCCGCATCCTGGTGGGGGTTCCCTGCAAGCCGCTCAGAAGACCAAGCAGGCTCGACAGTTGAGGATTGGGGGGAGGGGTTGACCACGGGCGCTGCCAGGCACGTCGACGTCGATCGTACGGTCGCGGCGGCTTCGAGACGGAGGGGGGACACCGTTTCGAATGCCTCGCGGGAATCAGGACCGATGGTTTGGGATCCCCGGGCATCCCGCTAGGATGTCGCCCCGCGGTGGCGAGTTCTCGTCGAATCCGAGTTCTCGTGCTCTCTCAGGCGACGTGGAGCCTTCCCGAATGATCGTGGACATGCAGTGTCGGGTCTGGGCGTCTCCGGAACAGCTCGGCTCGACGCTTGCCGCCCGCCTCCGTCGCTTCGATGCCACCCGCACGGTGCCGCTCGATGCCACGCCCACCCGCCTCGCGTCCGAACTCGAGTGCGTGTCCGCGGCGTGCGTGCTCGGCTTCCGTTCCGACCGCCGTCGGTCGGCGATCCCCGCCGAGGCGATCGCCGACCTGGTCCGCAAGCACCCCGGTCGCGTCGTGGGCGTCGCCGGCATCGACCCCCTCTCGGGTGATCCCAAGGAGCAGGTCGCCCACGCCCGTCAGCTCGGGCTGTTTGGCGTGACCGTCAGTCCCTCCGCGCAGGCGTTCCACCCGACCCACTCCTCCGCGATGAGGGCGTACGAGGCGGCGGAGTCGCTCGGGCTCCCCCTCTGGGTCGCCCGCCCCGCCCTCGCGACCTCCGAGTGCCGGCTCGAGTTCGATCAGCCGCTCGGATGGGACGAGGTCGCCCGCAGCTTCCCCAAGCTCTCGATCATCCTTGGTGGGCTCGGAGATCCGTGGATCTCCGAGGCGCTCGCCCTCGTCTCGAAGCACGACCGGGTCTTCGCCGACCTCTCGGGCGTCATCCAGCACCCGTGGTCGCTCTACGGCGCCCTGCAGCAGGCGGTCGCGTGGGGCGTGGCGGATCGACTCCTGCTCGCGTCGGGATTCCCGTTCGCGACGCCCGCCAAGGCGATCGAGGCGCTCTACTCGGTGAACGCGCTCACGCACGGCACGCAGTGGCCTGCGATCCCGCGGTCGGTCCTCAAGTCGATCGTCGAGCGGGACGCGCTCGCGGCGGTCGGCATCGACTTCGAGGTCGGGCTCGAGCCCGGCCAGCGGACGTCCGGACCCGCCGCGGCGCCCGCGACCGCACGGAACTCCGGTTGATCCGGGTGGGCGGCACTCCGCCAACCTCGAGCTCGGTCGCCGCACGATTGATCCTCGCGACCATCGCCCTGCTGCTGGCGGGCTGCGGCGGCGGCACGTCGATGCGGCTCGAGTCGCTCGATCAGAAGCCGGTGCTGCTGCAGCTCGCCCTGCGCGACGGCGCCTACGTGGTCCATCCCTCGGAGACGAGCGTGGTGCTCTCCGACCTGCCATGGGAGGAGCTCGCCAAGGGTCGTCCCGAGGTCGGTCAGGTCCTGCATGCGCAGTTGCTCTGGGTCCCGAAGCCCGGCTACACCCCGGTCGACTCGACCGCGACCAACGTGACCCTGCGATGGATCGTCTTCAGCGGCGGCGAGGTCGGGGTCTATGGTGGCGCCGGCTTCTGCTGGCCGAGCGGGCGCATCGGGAAGGATGCCCTGTCGGTCCGGGTCGCGGCGTCGACGCTGTCGCTCATCGCCTCGACGAAGGGCTTCGTCGACCTCGCGAGTCCGGCGGCGATCTCCGGTCGCTTCGTCGCCGCCTACGACCCCGAGCAGGCGCTGCGGGCGCGACAGCAGGTGAGCCAGCTCGTCACCGACGCCCTCGGACGAACCTACTGGGTCGATGAGGCTGGCGGCTCCTCGTGGCGTGCCATGCTCGCAAGCCGACCGAGCGCGTCGATCAGCGAGGGATCCGCAGGCTCTCCGAGCAACCCCGCCGGGGTCGAGAGGACGACGCGGCGCTGAAGCCCCACCGAGTCGAACCCGAGCAGCACCGACTCGAGCCAGAAGGGTCCAGCGTCGCCGCCATAGTCCGCGTCCCCGACGAGTGGCGCCCCGAGGTGCGCGAGCATCGCCCGGATCTGATGGCGCCGTCCGGTCTCGAGGCGGATCAGCAGGTGATGCTCGCCGCGGCGCGAGGGCGAGGGCGCCGCCGCCACCACCTCGAGCGAGGAGGGATCGCCGCCGCTTCGGACGATCGTGGTGATCCGTCCGGACGGACGCAGGTAGGCACGATGCCTTCCCACGAGCGCCGTGGGATCCTTCCCGCGGACGCGGGCGAGGTACGCCTTCGCCACCCGCTGCCCGCGGAACTGCGCCGCGTGCGACGCGGACGCCTCCCGATCGAGCGCGACGAGCAGGAGCCCGCTCGCCGGACGGTCGAGGCGGTGGCTCAGCCGAAGCGGCGCGACGCCGAGCGCCTGCTCGACCTCGGCGATCCACGAGTCCCCGCGGGCGTCGCCGGGCAGCTCGCACGATCGCCCGGGGGGCTTCGCGAGCACCATCTCGCGGTCGGAGCGGAAGCGGACGTCGGGGGCAGTCATCGCCTCACGCCTCCCGCGCCAGTCCCGAGCGCAGCGACTTCATGACCTCCGCCACCGGCGAGAGCGGTCGCGGCTCCTCGCCCTCGACGACGAAGCGGAGCTCCTGGTACTCCCAGCCCGGCGGGTCGATGCCCTCGCGGGGTCGGACCTCGACCCGATGGACGATCTCCCAGGTGAAGGCGCTCGGATCGTAGAGAAGCGCGACCGCGATCGGCGGCGACGCCACCTCGAAGCCGGACTCCTCGCCGAGCTCGCGCTCGAGCATCGTCGAGGGCAGGATGCCGGGCTCGAGGCTGCCGCCCGGCACGAACTCCCAGGCGTCGGGGTAGTACGCGACGGTCGCGGCGCGACGCCCCATGAGCCATCGCCCTCGCTGCGAGGAGAGTCCCTTCACGCCGAGCGGTCGCACGCCGGTGTCGAGTCCCTCGCGGATCACCGCATAGAAGCGGTAGGCGCTCTCCATCGCGTGGATCGTCACGCCGCCATCGCCACGCCGCGAGACGCCGAGGACGTGCACGACCCGCCCGTCGAAGAACCGCTTGTTGCGGCGCCGCATCGCCTCCCAGCAGCGATCGACCTTCTCGAGCGCCGGCTCGGTCGGCACGAACGAGCCCGCGACGAGGTTGATCGTCGGCGGTCGCCGCAGCGGGATCACGCGCGAGCCGTGCATCGGGCGAGCTCGATGGGTCCGGAGACCGGGAGATCAGCGGTCATCGAGGCGACCGATCATCGCCTCGCGGTCGGCGAGCGACGGCTCGGGCTGGTGGTCGTCGCCCTGGATGAAGTCCCGGGGTCGATAGACCATCGCCACGAAGACGAAGAGGATCGCCGCCACCGCCATCACCGCGGTGAAGAACCAGTAGTAGTCGGCGCCCTCCAGCATCTCGCCGCCCCCCACCGCCGTGGATGCCGCGAAGGTCGCCACGGTGATCCCGACCGGGGCGGCGTCCGCGGCGCAGGGGACGTGCGTCGCCCGCCAGTCGGGCGGACCCTTGGTCTGCGGCTCGCCCGCGGGCAACGAGAGGCTCACCATCGAGCGAAGGTCGTCCGCGGTGAGCCGGGTCCGGTCGGGACCATCGCTCGCGACGAGGTACGCGTCGCCCGAGACGAGGCGGTAGCGGATCGGACCTCCCCACGGATCGGCGATCCCCTCGAGGATCGCCTCGCCCTTGGGCGTCGTCGGAAGCACGCGGGCGGCGTCCGACCCACCGGACGCCCGCCAGTCGTCCTCGACTCGACCTCGGGCGTCGGCGAGCGCCGCGTCGGCGCTCGTCGAGACCTCGCCCATCTCGCCGCGCCGACCGACCTCGAGGGCAAGGGCGTCCTCCGCTCGCTCGCCCGGCACGACCACCTTCCACGACTGGTCCTGCGCCTCGAACGCCAGTGACCGACCTCGAAGCGCGGACTCGAAGCCGGAGCCGTCGAGCACGCCGTCCGGTCGCCGCGCCTCGGAGATTGCCGCCACCACCGGATCCATCCGCGAGGGCACCTGGATCGCGTTGTTCACGATCGCGGTGAAGACGTTGCCGACCGAGACCGTCAGGAGGAACAGGCTCATCACGAACGACTTCATCTGCGGCGGCGCCTGCGTGTAGCTGAACTCGAGCCCGGTGATCGAGACCATCACCTCCGCGGCGGTGATCACCACGTAGGCGAGAAGCTGCCACTTGATGTTGGGGGTGAGTCCCTGGTCGATCCAGCTCTCGATGAGCCCCGAGAGCCCGAACGCCGCGACGGTGATGAAGAGCCCGAGCGAGATCCTGCGGACCGGCGTGAGCGGGAAGACCCGCGAGAAAGCCGGATAGATGAGGTAGGAGAAGAGCGGGATGAAGGCAAGGATGAGGAGCGGGTTGATCGCCTGCACCTGGCTCTCGAGCCACTCGATCCCCAGGAAGGTGCGGTCCATCTTCGCCGCCTGCAGCACCCAGGCGCCGCCGGTCTGGTCGTAGAGCGACCAGAACACCGAGATGAAGAGGTAGACGGGAACGAGCTTCAGGATGGTGCGGAGCCCCGGACCGGTGAAGGTCTCGCGGATGAACGCGAGCCCCCGCGGCCGCACGTGCACGAAGGAGTGGCGACCCATCCAGAAGACGACGGTGGCAAGCAGCATCAGCACGCCCGGCACGCCGAATGCCCACGCGGGTCCGTGCCACTTGAGGAGCCACGGCGTGAGGAGCGTCGAGAAGAACGACCCGAAGTTGATCGAGAAGTAGAACCAGCCGAACACCTTCGAGAGCAGGTGCTTGTTCCCTCGCCCGAACTGGTCGCCGACGTGAGCGGAGACGCAGGGCTTGATGCCACCCGAGCCGATCGCGATGAGGAGGAGCCCGATGAGGAGCCAGGTCTGCGGCTCGAAGGTCGCCTGCAGCGCCGCGGGCGGAAGGTCCATGAGGGCGAGCGCGAGGTGCCCGAGGCAATAGACCCACGACAGGATCATGATCGTCAGGTACTTCCCGAGGAAGGCGTCGGCGATGATCGCCCCGATCACCGGGAAGAAGTACGCGCTCGCGGTGAACCACGCGAGGTTCTCCCGCGCCTGCGCCTCGCTGAAGAACGAGCACTGCCCCGCGGCGTTCATCAGGTACTGGGTCATGAAGACGACGAGGATCGTCTTCATCCCGTAGAAGCTGAACCGCTCCGCCGCCTCGTTCCCCACGATGTAGGGGACGCCCCGCGGCATGGTGACGAGGTCCTGCGGGGGAAGCGACGGGTAGGTGCTCATCGGGCGCTCCGGGGGTCGCGGCGAGGACCTCCCGCAGTGTACGAGACCGCGACGGCGACCTCGCGTGGTCCTCGGGTCGGCCCGCGCCTCGGGAGCTTCCGCGAACTCGTCGCGCCAGGATCACGAGGCGGCGGACTCCGCGCCCGCGAGGCTCAGCCGCCGGTCGCGCCGAGCGGCGGCAGGAACAAGCGCGGCTCGCCAGGTCCGAGCGGCCATCCCATCCACGCCCAGACGAGCAGGAACGCCGTCCACGCCACCAGCAGCGCCATCGTGTACGGAAGCATCAGCGAGACGAGCGTGCCCAAGCCGCCCTGCGGCTGATACTGCCGCAGGTAGACGATGATCACGACGAGGTAGGCGTTCAGCGGGGCGATCGCGTTGGTGGTGGAGTCGCCGACTCGGTACGCCGCCTGCGTGAGCTCCGGCGCGATTCCGAGCCCCATCATGAGCGGCACGAACACCGGCGCGAGCAATGCCCACTTCGCGCTTGCCGAGCCGAGGAAGAGGTTCAGGAACGCGGTGAAGAGGATCAGCCCCATGAGGAGCGGCAAGGGCCCGAGCCCCGTCGCCCGCAGCCAGTCGACCCCCGCGACCGCAAGCAGCGTGCCGAGGTTCGACTCGCGGAACCACGCCACGAACTGACCGGCGAAGAAGGCGAGCACGATGTAGGTGCCCATCGACGCCATGGTCTGCCCGAGCATCCGCGCGACGTCGCGATCGGAGCGGATGGTGCGGGCGCCGAGCCCGTAGGCGACGCCCGGGATGAGGAACACCAGGAAGAGGATCGGGACGATGACGTCCGCCCACACCGGCACCGGCGGCTTGCCGGGCGTCTTCTCGTAGGCGCCGTGCAGCGGACCGCCCGGGACGAGGATCAGGAGCCCGAGCCCCACCGCGGCGAGCAGGAACGCGACGCCGGCGAACGCGAGACCACGCCGCTCCCCCTGCCCGACCTCGTCGGTCGGTGCGCCGTCGCCGAGCGCCTCGCGACCCGCGGCGATCTGCGCCGCGACGTCCTCGGGCGTGAACCGCGGCTCGACGATCCACGCGGTGACCGCCCAGCCGACGAGCGTCACGAGGAACGTCGAGGCGACCATGAACCACCAGTTGCAGTCGACGCGGACGTAGGCGTCCGCGTCGAGCAGCCGCGCCGACTCCTGGGTCAGTCCCTGCAGCAGCGGATCAAGGCTCGTGATGAGGAGGTTCGCGCTGAAGCCGCCCGCGACGCCGATGAAGACGCTCGCAAGCCCCGCGAGCGGCGCTCGATGGAGCCTCGCGAAGATCGCCGCCGCGAGCGGCGGCAGCACGACGTAGCCCGCGTCCGCCGCGAGGCTCGACATCACCCCGACGAAGACGAGCGAGGGCGTCACGAGCGACCGCGGCGTGATCGCCACGAGACCCCGCAGGAGCACCGCGATCAATCCCGTGCGCTCGGCGATCCCGATCCCGAGCATGGCGACGAGGACCACGCCGAGCGGATGGAAGTCGGTGAAGTTCTTGACGAGGTTGGTGAAGACCCACTGAAGCCCCTCCGAGGTGAGGAGGCTTCGCGCCTCGATCATCGTGCCGGTCTTGGTGGGATGCGGCTCCTGCCAGTCGAGTCCCGCCGCGATCGCCGACGCCGCGAGCACCGCGAGCGATCCGACGGCGAACAGCGTCACCGGATCCGGCAGCCGATTGCCCACCCGCTCGACCCAGTCGAGCCACCGGGTCGTCCACGAGCGCGAGCCAGGAGGAGGAACGCTCATCGACGCACCTCCGCGGAGCTTGGCGTCCTCCGGACGAAGCGTCCGAGGGCGCGGTCCTTGGTGACCCCCGGGAACGGCAGCACCTCGTTGTGCATCACGCAGTAGACCCCCGGCGGGAGGATCCTCGATGCGAGCAGCGCCTCGACGAGGTTCTGGAGCGCATCGGTGCGGCGAAGCTCGTAGGGACGCATCGCGCCGGTGAGTATCACCGGACCGCGGAGCGTGCCGTGTGCGAGGAGTCGCTCGCGGATCCGCTCGCCGCTGACCGCGAGCCGATCGGTGCCGTGGACCACCACGACCGCGTCGTGCGCGGAGAGCTCCCGCTCGACCGTCTCCGCGATGCGCTGGTGATCCGCCTCGTCCATCTCGAGGCTGTCCTTGTTCATGAGGCGCACGCGGTCGATCACGAGGGAGCGCGTCTCGAGCGAGGCGAGCATCACGTCGAGCACGCTCACCCGCTCCGCCACGGCGTTCGCGAGCACGCCGCCGAGCTCGTCGTAGGTCTTCTCGATCGTGCCGCCGGTCGAGACGATCGAGAGGCGGGTCAAGGCGGTGGTGCCGTGGGCGGCGTCGCGCGGAGTCATGGGACGAGGACCTCGAGTCGCAGGGGCGGAAGGCAGAATCGGTCGGTGCATGGCTGGACGATCACCTCGAGCCGCGCCGGCGACGCGTCGCGTCGCCTCAGGCGGACCGGCACGCGGACCTCGCGGGCATGCACGCGGAGCCGCTCGCGGTAGAGATCGCCGGGGGGATAGGACGCCTCGACCTCGAGCGCAGGCGATCCCGGACGCACCTCGAGACCGAGGAGACCATCCTCCCCGGGCACGTGGGCGTTCACATGATGGGGCGGGTCGATCTCGACGACGATCGTCGCTTCCGCATCGCCCGCCCGACCCGAGAGTGGCGCCGCCGGCTCGAGCCGAGCCCGGACCGGTGGCGCATCCTCCGCCGACGGCTGGCGGCGCAGCGACCTCGCGGGGGCGAGGCGACGCAGGCGGTCCGCGGCGATCACCGAGAGGCACGCCCCAAGCGGATTCGCCGCGATCGCGCCGGAGGTCCACGCGAGCGCCCGCTCGACGCGGTCGAGGAGCCCGCGGTCCCCTTGCAGCGCCGCGAGATCGAGCAGCACCAGCATCAAGGTGCCAGCGCCCGAAGGCACCGCGCCATCATCGATCCGCCTCGCCCGCACGAAGAGGTCCCCCTGCCCCGCCTCGGCGTCGAACCACCCGCCTCCCCGGGCATCGCCGAAGCGGACCTCCGCGGCGTCGGCGATCGCGCGGGCGTTCGCGAGGAATCCGTCGGCACGAGGATCGCGTCGGCGCCTCAGCTCTCGACCGAGCGCGACGAGACCCTCGGCGAGGAGCGCATGATCCTCGAGGAAGCCGCGCGGACCATTCGGCAGCCGCCACAGCACGCCATCGCGCCAGTGCGAGCGAAGGAGGCTCTCGGCGACCTCGACCGCGGCGTCGAGGAACCGCCCTCCGCGCCCGCCAAGCGTCGCGGCGCCGGAGGCGAGTCCGGTGATCGCGAGCCCGTTCCAGCCCGCGATCACCTTGTCGTCGCGACCCGGCTGCGGACGTCGTCGGCGTGCCGCAAGAAGGATCGCGGCGGTCTCGTCGAGCGCCTCGTGGACCTCGTCGAGCGATCTCCCCTGCCGCGCCGCGAGCCGGTCCGGTCGCTCCGAGAGCCGGAGCACCCACGCGGGCGGATCGTCGGGATGGTGCGGATCCCGGAAGTTCGCCGGACGATCGAGACCAAGCGCGGCGGGCATCGAGGCGAGGAGGTCCCCGCGTCCCGCCTCGCGAAGCCGCGACGCGACCTCCTCCGGCGTCCAGAGGTAGCTCGCCCCCTCGCGGGCATCGACCTCGGCGTCGAGGGCGCTCGCGAAGGCGCCGCCGGGAACGCGCATCTCCTCGAGCATCCACGCGAGCATCCGCTCCAGCGTCCGCGCGCGATCAGGGTCGCCCGTCCGTGCGAGGCTCGCGGCGAGCGCGACCGCGAGCTGCCCCTGGTCGTAGAGCATCTTCTCGAAGTGAGGCACCGTCCACGTGGCGTCCACCGCGTAGCGGTGCATGCCGCCGCCGACGTGGTCATGCAGCCCGCCGAGCGACATCCCATCGAGCGCCCGCTCGATCGCCCCCGCGACGGCGGGGCGATCGACGGCACCCGCCTCGAGGAGGCGCAGGAAGACCGGCTGCGGGAACTTCGGCGCCCCGCCAAAGCCGCCGTGCTCGCGGTCCTCGATGGAAAGCAGGGAGTCGACGGCGCGAGCGAGCAGGTCGTCGGCGAGGTCGGCGGAGCGTGGGAGATCCGCGAGCTCCGACTCGACGAGGTCGCCGAGGTGGGTGCTCTGACCGATCACCTCGCCGCGGCGAGACTCCCACGCGTCGGCGAGCGCCGAGAGCACCTGCAGGAAGCTCGCCCGACCATGCGCCGGCGTCGGCGGAAAGTAGGTGCCGACGAAGAAGGGACGCAGGGTCCTCGGCTCGAGGAACGCCGAGAGCGGCCAGCCCCCGCTCGGTCGACCTTCCGTGAGCCGCGTGAAGACCTGGCAGGCGGTCATGAAGACCTCGTCCACGTCCGGTCGCTCCTCGCGGTCGACCTTGATGCTGACGAAGTGGCGGTTCATGACCGCGGCGATCTCGGGCGAGTCGAAGCTCTCCCGCGCCATCACGTGGCACCAATAGCAGGTGCTGTAGCCGATCGAGAGGAAGATCGGGACGTCGCGCCGGCGGGCGTCCTCGATCGCCGCCGGACACCACGACCACCAGTCGACCGGCTGCGCGGCGTGCTGCAGCAGGTAGGGACTCGTCGACTCCCGCAACCGGTTTCGGAGGACGGTGGTGCCGTGCCCGTGGCTCATGCGGCGGCAAGGGTACCCGCTGCTTCAGCCGTTCTTGCACGCCGTTCGGATCCCGTGCCGATCCTCGCCAAGTCCGGGGGTGACGAGCGTCCTTCCGCGTGAACGACCGACTCGTCGGAGGCTCCACGCATGCCGATCAACTCTCCCACGCTCGCCGCCACGCCGGCGCCCCTGCCCTCCTTCGACGCCTCGGCGCTCGCGGAGGCGCTCCGCAGCCTGCCGACCGCCGGGCTCGTCCCCGCGGGCGCGGCGCTCGTGGTGGGGATCCTCCTCTGGTGGTTCGGAGAGCGGTTCCTTCGGCTTGCGCTCATGGTGCTCGGGGTGATCGTCGGCGTGCCCCTCGGTCTCGCGCTCGGGAGCGCCTGGGCGCCGACGCTGCCGCCGCTCGCGGCGGCGATCGTCGGGTCCGTGCTCCTGATGATCCTCGCCGCCGTGGGGCTTCGCTTCGCGATCGCGGGCGGTCTCGCGGTGGTCGTGGGCGTCGCGGCGCTCCTCGCGACCTCGGTCGCGATCGAGCGTGGACTGGTGCCGCTGGATCCCGCCGGCGACGCGCCGCCCCTCGCCGTCACCGGCGACTTGGGCGTCCGGCTCGTCGGACTTCCGCGCCCGGCGCCGATGGAGGAGGGCGAGGACGCCACGCCGTCGGACGCTCCGGACGCCGGATCGGTGCTCGATCGCCTCCGTCATGCGCTCCTCGAGGGTCGCACCTACATGGAGGATCGCTGGCAGGCGCTCCCGCCGCAGGGGCAGACCCTCTGCCTCGCGAGCGGTCTCGGTGGCGCCGTCGTCGGCTTCGGCATCGGCATGATCTTCCGCCGCGGCGCCCTGCGGCTCGTGACGGCGCTCCTCGGCTCGCTGCTGATCGTCGCGGGCGGGACCGCCCTTCTTGGTCACTTCTCGCCCGATTGGGCGGCGGCGAACCTCCCCGGCGGACCTTGGCTCGCGTTATGGGGCGTGCTCGCCGCGGTCGGCGGATGGCTGCAGTGGAAGCGGGCGGATCCTTCCGCCGATAACGGGTGACCGACGTGATGCCGCGTCGACGGAGCCCGCGACCATGCCGACCTCGCTGCTGATCCTCGCCCAGAACGACGCCGCCAACGACACCGAGGACGTGATCCGTCAGGTCGACCTGCTGAGTCGACCTGACGAGCTCCTCAACCAACTGGTCGAGCTTCCCGCGATCGCCGGCGTCCTCGTGATGATCGTCGGGCTGATCTGCGTGCTGCGTGGCTACCAGTGGCACCGCTGGATCGTGATCGTGCTGGCGCTGATGCTTGGTCTCGCGGTCGGTCGGATCATGAGCCACGAGATGGGTCGCTCGACGGTGGTGGCGGTGGCGATGGGACTCCTCTTCGCGGCGATCGCGTCGCCCTTGCTTCGGTTCACCGTGGCGGTCTTCGCGGGGCTCTCCGGCGCCTTCCTCGGCGCGAACGTCTGGGCGATCGTGCAGGGTCCCGACTCCGCCAACGGCTGGGCGGGCGCCGCGATGGGATTCATCCTGCTCGCCCTCTCGAGCTTCCTCCTCTTCCGCCTCTCGATCATCCTCTTCACCGCCCTCGGCGGCGGTGCCATGCTCGTCCTCGGCGGCATCGCGTGCCTGCTGCACGTCGACTCGATCCAGCAGTCCGTCAGCGATCACCTGGCGCAGCATCAGCTGATCGTGCCGCTCCTCGTCGGCGTGACCACGGTCGCCGGGTTCGTCCTGCAGGAGAACCGGACCCGCGGCGGATCGACCGAGGACGCCGGCTGATCCGGCGGCGTCCCGGCGGGTCCGTACCATCCGCGGGCATGGACCGCTTCGAGCACCGCGACGGATCGCTGCGCGCGGAGGAGGTGCCGCTCTCCGCGGTCGCGGAGGCGCACGGCACCCCGACCTTCGTCTACTCCGCCGCCACCTTCCGCGCCCACCTCCGACGCCTCCGCGAGGCGTTCGCGCCGCTTCGGCCGCAGCTCTGCTACTCGGTGAAGAGCTGCTCGAACCTCGCGATCCTCCGCCTCGCGGTCGAGGAGGGCGCGGGACTCGACCTCGTGAGCGGCGGCGAGCTGCACCGGGCGATCCTCGCCGGCGCGGATCCGTCGAGGTGCGTGCTCGCCGGCGTCGGGAAGACCGACCGCGAGATCGCCGGGGCGCTCGAGGCGGGCGTCGGCGTCTTCAACATCGAGAGCGCCGAGGAGCTCGCGAACGTCGCGCGGATCGCCGACGACCTCGGTCGCCCGGCGCGGGCGGCGCTTCGGATCAATCCCGAGGTCGAGCCGGGCACCCACCGCCACACCGCGACCGGACGACGCGCGACCAAGTTCGGCGTGGACCTCGCGACCGCGGTCGAGGTCTTTCGAGGGCATGACCGCCGCAGCCGCCTGCGGCTCTGCGGGCTGCACCTCCACATCGGCTCGCCGATCGCGACGACCGCGCCCTACGTGGACGCGATCGACCGGGTGCTCGAGCTCCGCGACTCGCTGCGCCGCCACGGTCTCGGCGTCGAGGTGCTCGACCTCGGGGGCGGCTTCGCCGCGGACTACGTGACCGGTCAGGCGCCGCCCGCCTCGACCTACGCCGCGGCGATCGTCCCGCGGCTTCGCGCGGCGGTCGAGGAGGGGCTGGAGCTGATCCTCGAGCCGGGGCGGTCGATCGTGGCGAACTCGGGCGTCCTGCTCGTCCGGGTGACCTACACGAAGGAGTCCGGCGGTCGTCGCTTCGTGATCTGCGACGCGGGCATGAACGCCCTGCTGCGCCCGAGCCACTACGACGCCTTCCACTTCATCTGGCCCTGCGAGGTCCCGCCCGCGCTCGTGCCCTCCCGACGGGAGGAGCGTCCGGCGCTCCCCGGGCTCGAGGAGGTCGACGTGGTGGGACCGCTCTGCGAGACCGGCGACTACCTCGCGATCGCCCGGTCGCTGCCGCCCGTCGAGCGCGGCGACCTGCTCGCGGTCTACGCCGCGGGCGCCTACGGGATGAGCATGGCGAGCCGCTACAACTCCTCGCCCCTGCCGGCGGAGGTCCTCGTCGATGGCTCCTCCGCCCGGCTCGTGCGGCGCCGCGAGACCTACGACGACCTCGTCGCGCACGAGCTCGCCGTCCCGAGCCAGGCGACTCCCCTGCTCGGAGCCTTGCGATGAGCGTGCTCTCCCTCGTCTCCGACCTGATGTTCGGCTCGAAGGTCGCCGCGACCGCCCGCGCGCACGGGCTCGAGGTCCGCGGCGCGCGATCGGTCGCCGGGATGCGCGACGCGGCAGGATCGCCCCGGCTCGTCGTGGTCGACCTCGAGGCGGAGGTTCCAGACGGCGATCCGATCGACGTGGTCCGCGACGCCCTCGCCCGCACGCCGCGACCTCGGGTCGTCGCCTTCGCGGGTCATCTCCTCGTCGACCGCCTCGAGGCGGCGCGGCAGGCGGGCGCCGACCTCGTGATGACGCGGGGCGGATTCGCCTCGCGGCTCGAGTCGCTGATGCAGTCGATCGCCGCCGAGGCGCGGACGGGCTCAGCCGAAGAGGCGTGAGCCAATCACCAGCAGCGACCACGCCACGACTCCGGCGGCGAGGTCGTCGGCAAGGATCCCCCACCCGCGCGGCAGGCGCTGCAGCGATCCGATCGGCGGCGGCTTGATCACGTCGAGCATGCGGAAGAGGAGGAAGGCGGCACCCGCGAGGAGCAGGTTGAAGGAGAGGGCTTGAGGCTCGGTCATCGACCGCCACGGGAGGAAGAGGAGCGCGATCGCCTGACCCGCGACCTCGTCGGCGACCACGCGACCAGGATCCTTGCCCCACGCCCGCTCGGCGTCGCGACCGAGCGCCACGCAGGCGATCGACGCGAGCAGGGCGAGCACGATCATCACCAGATCGACGACTCCTCGACCGGCGCCGAGCAGGACGAGTCCGAGCGCGACGGCGACCGGCGCGATCGAGCCCGCCGTTCCGGGCGCGACGGGTGATCGACCGAGTCCGCCGGCCGTCAGGAGGGTCGCCCGCCAGCGATCGATCGAACCGCTCACGACGCCCCCGGCGGCGCGACGCGGACCGCCCGCACGACGTAGGGGATCGCCGAGATCACCGTCGCGACCACCGTCGCCCAGGCGATCCCATCACGCGCGAGGATCCATCCCTCGCTCTCCGCAGGTCCGGCGTGCACCGCGACGAAGAGGCAGACCGGCGCCGCGACCGACTGCAGCAGCATCTTCACCTTGCCCACCGGATCCGCGGGGAACGGGACCCCGAGTCCCTCGAGCCAGCCCCGCAGGCTCGTGACGAGAAGCTCGCGGGCGAGCAGCACGACGGTCATCCACGCCGTCCACCCGGTGTCCATGGGACCCCCGAGCGGACCGGCGGCGAAGGATGGCAGCGCGGCGAGGTAGGTGAACGCCCCGAGGACCATCACCTTGTCGACGCAGGCATCCATGACCCGCCCGAAGGCGGTCACGGCGTTCCACCGCCGCGCGAGCCATCCGTCGAGGATGTCCGTGAGCGCCGCGACGATGAAGAGCGCCACCGCGGCGTTGCCCCACCGGGCAAGCGAGTCCGCGTCGTGGGCGGCAGGCAATCCCCAGCCGAGCACCACGAAGAAGACCGCCGTGATGGCGAGCCGGAGCAGCGTGAGGATGTTGGGCAGCTGCCGCCACCAGCCGGTCGGACTGCCGGGCATCGCCGGATGCTAACGCGGTTGCGGGCGCGGACGGCGGGCAATATCCTCCCCGCCGTTCTTCGGGCGAGGCGACGGATCGCCGCGGCCGAGGCTCGACGCACGGAGCGAGTGCCCTCCGCGCGTGCCCCGCGCCTGCGAGGTCCCTTCGTGATCGCCCGCACTCGCGCCCGTCGCTGCGTCGCTCGGAACCGCCTGGCCGCATGATTCCCGTCAACACCCTCTACTTGGCGGCCGTGGCGGGCGCGGTGGCGCTGGTCTTCCTGCTCCGACCCGGGCGACGGACGATCCGGCTCGCGGCGGCAGTCGTCGCCATCGCCGCGGTCGGCGCGATGCTCGCGGCGGGACTCGAGAAGCTCACGCCGAAGGAGCCCGGTCGCGCCGTGCCGCTCGTCTTCGGGGCGATCGCCATCATCGCGGCGGTCCGGATGATCACCCTCTCGCGCCCGGTGCTCGCGGCGCTCCACTTCGTCCTGGTGGTGGTCGCGTCCGCCGGCATGTTCCTGCTGCTGCAGGCCGAGTTCATGGCGTTCGCCCTGGTGATCGTCTACGCCGGCGCGATCCTGATCACCTACCTCTTCGTGCTGATGCTCGCCCGGCAGTCGCCGGACGACGCCTCGGAAGGTCCCTACGACTACGACGCCCTCCCGAGGGAGCCGCTCGCGGCGTGCCTCGTCGGGCTCCTCATGGTCGCCTCGACCTCCGGCGCGATCGTCGCGGACGCGGAGTCGATCCGCGCCGCGGCGACCTCCCCGCAGGTCGCCGCGGAGTCGGTGCGGCGCGGCTTGCTCGATCTGCAGGCGATGCCTCGGCTCCTCGACGAGATGGCGGAGGAGCGATTTCCCGGCTCGACCGGCGTCGCCCGCGACGACCGGGGGCGACCGAAGATGCTCTTCGGCCCGACGGAAGAGCTCGTGCAGACCGCGACCGTGACGGTCGAGTTCCCCGACGGAGAAACGCCGGTCGAGTGGGTCCTCGGCGCCGCGGAGGTGCCCGGCAACACCCGCCTCGTCGGCATGCGCCTCGTCGCGGGCTTCCCGGTGAGCCTCGAGCTCGCCGGCGTGATCCTCCTCATGGCGATGTACGGCGCGGTGGTGCTCGCCCGGCGACAGGTCGAGCTCGGCGAGGACGAGCGCCGCGAGGCGGCCGGTCTTCGCCGGCTCAGCGTCGACGAGCCCGAGACGAGCGGAGGCGCCCGATGACGGCGCCCGCCCTCGCCTCCGCCCCCGAGCTCGCGGCGTCGCTGCCCGCGCTTCCCAGCGCGGTCGGCGTCGTGCTGCTCGTGAGCGCGATCCTGATGGCGATCGGTCTGATCGGATTCCTCGTCCGCCGGAACATGATCCTGATGTTCCTCTCGACGGAGCTCATGTTCCAGGCGGCGGCGCTCGCGTTCGTGGCGTTCGGACGGATGCACCTCGACCTGTCCGGTCAGGTCTTCGTCATCTTCATCCTGACGGTCGCCGCGGCGGAGGCAGCCCTCGCGCTGGCGCTGGTTGTGCTCCTCTACCGCCGTCGGGAGACCCTGTCCGCGGACGCCTGGGCGGAGCTGCACGAATGACCCTCCCCGCCTTGCTTGCCTCCGCGGAGATCCCGCCCTTCCAGGGCGTGCACGCCGCGACGAGCGCGCCGGAGCTCTCCTGGTCGGGGCTCCTGCTCCTCCTCCCGCTCGCCTCGATGGTGCTCTGCGCCCTCATGGCGATGTCGCGGACCCGCACCAAGCTCCCGGCGATCGTCACGTCCGTCTCCTTCCTCGGGATGTTCGTGACGGTGCTCGGGCTCGCCTTCCGCGTGGGCGACACCCCCGTGGTCGTCCACCTCTTCGAGTGGATCAACTTCGGATGGACCGCCGCCACGCCCGGACCGGAGCGGGCGGGCGAGGAGCTCTGGCGGAGCATCACCGCGAACGTCGGCTTCTACGTCGACTCGCTGACGATCTTCTGGATGCTCTTCGTGACCGGGCTCGGCACGCTCATCGCGGTCTACGCGAGCGAGTACATGGAGCAGGATCGGGGGGTCAGCTACTCCCGGTTCTTCTTCGGGATGAGCCTGTTCCTCCTCTCGATGAGCGCCCTGGTGATGGCGGACAACCTCGTCCTGCTCTACCTCGGCTGGGAGGGCGTCGGCCTCGCGAGCTATCTGCTCATCGGCTACTACTACAAGAAGCCGGCCGCCGTCGCCGCCGCGAAGAAGGCGTTCATCATGAACCGGATCGGGGATGCCGGGCTCGCCCTCGGCATCTTCCTGACGTGGGTGAACTACGGCACCGTCGAGTACGCCCCGCTCTTCGCGGCGCTGAGCGATCCGCCGAGCGGCAGCGGCTCGTGGATCCCCGCCGCGATTCCCTTCTGCCTCATGCTCGGCGCGTTCGGCAAGAGCGCCCAGGGCCCGCTCTTCACCTGGCTTCCCGACGCCATGGAGGGTCCGACGCCGGTCTCCGCGCTCATCCATGCCGCGACCATGGTGACGGCGGGCGTCTACCTGATCGCCCGCACCTTCCCGCTCTTCGCGGCGCACCCCGACTCGCTCGAGGTGGTCGCGTGGATCGGCGGCGGCACCGCGTTCCTCGCGGCGACGATCGCCCTCGCCCAACACGACATCAAGCGGGTGTTCGCGTACTCGACGCTCTCGCAGCTTGGCTACATGTTCCTCGGGCTCGGCGCGGTCTCGACCTTCGGCGCCGCCTACCACGTCTTCACGCATGCGTTCTTCAAGGCGGCGCTCTTCCTCACCGCCGGCGCCGTGATGCACGGGTTCGCGGGGCAGCTCGACCTCCGCAAGCTCTCGGGTCTGCGTCACCTGCCCGGCTGGAAGATCGTGTCGTGGGCGATGTTCGTGGGATGCCTGTGGCTGAGCGCGTTCCCCTTCACCTCGGCGAACTTCTCGAAGGACGCGATCCTCGAGGCGGCGTTCATCATGGATACCCCGAGCTACCGCTTCCTCGGGTGGCTTGGTCTCTTCACCGCGGCGCTCACCGCGTACTACAGCTTCCGCGTCTGGTTCCGCGTCTGCTGCGGTCCGGTCTCCTACTCGCCGGGCGAGGAGGATCACGGCAGCGACGACCATCACGGTCACGACCATGGCTCGCCGGGAGGCGCCGTCCGCGACCACGCCCATGAGCCGGCGACCTCCGCCCACCACGGCGACGGGCACGGCGGCGGCTTCCACCCGCACGCGCCGCGGCTGGCGATGAACCTGCCGATCATCCTCATCGCCTTGGGCGCGGTGCTCTCCGGCATCCCCGCGTACCAGAAGCTCGCCGGCGGCGAGAACTGGGCGCAGCAGATGGTGCTCCACTCGAGCGCCTACCAGGGCTCGGCGATGCCGCTCGCCCACGGCGACGCGGCGGTCGAGCACGTGGCGCATCCGACGGTGCTCGGCATGAACCCTCACCTCGCGATGATGGTGATCGGCGGCGTCGCGGGAGTCCTCGGCATCGCGATCGCCTGGTGGTTCCACCTCGCCAACCGCCAGGCGGCGGCGAACCTCCGGTCGAGCCTGCTTGCCTCGCCCGCCACGCGGTGGCTTCCGATCCTGCTCGAGCGGAAGTGGTTCGTCGACGAGATCTATCACGCGATCTTCGGCGTGCCCGCGTGGATCGCCTCGCACCTGCTCCACTGGTTCGACCGCCACGTCATCGACGGGCTGCTGGTGAACGGCGTGGGCCGCATCCCGCCCTTCCTCGGTCGCGTCTTCCAGCCGCTCTACTCCGGTCGCCTGCAGGGCTACGCGGTGACCATGTCGATCAGCGTCGGAGTGATCCTGCTCTGGGCACTCTGGGCGTGGATCGTCGGGGAGGCGCCGCGATGACCCTCTGGGCGCTCCTGCTCGCTCCGCTCGCGACCGCCGCGGCGATCTGCCTCGCTCCCGCCCGGACCGCCAAGTGGATCGCCACCGTCGGCGCCTGCACGGCGACCGCGATCGCCGTGCTCGCGGCGCTCCAGTTCCCCCACTGGACGAGCGAGACCTTCTGGCCGGACGAGCGGGGTCCGGAGATCTTCGAGTCGCTCGGCGTCACCTTCGAGCTCGGGCTCGACGGCGTGAGCATGCTGATGGTGCTCATGACGGTGCTGCTCGTGGTGGTCTCGGTGATCGGGTCCTTCACCGCGGTCACCACCCGGGAGCGCGAGTACTACGCGTGGTTCATGGTCCTCGAGAGCTGCGTGCTGCTGGCGTTCATGGCGCGGGACGCGGTGCTCTTCTACCTCGGGTACGAGTTCACCCTGATCCCGATGTACTTCCTGATCGCCATCTGGGGCGGTCCGGACCGCCGACCCGCGGCGATCAAGTTCTTCATCTTCACCTTCCTCGCCTCGGTGGTGATGCTCGTCGGGATCGTCTACGTCGCGAGCCGCCGCGCCGAGCACGTCGGGAGCTGGAGCTTCCTGATTCCCGACCTGATCTCCTATGCCTCGACCCAGCTGACGGCGCAGGAGCAGTTCTGGACCTTCCTCGCGCTCATGATCGCCTTCGCGGTCAAGACGCCGTTCTTCCCGGTGCACAGCTGGCTCCCCCTCGCCCACGACCAGGCGCCGACCGCGGGCAGCGTGATCCTCGCGGGCGCGCTCCTCAAGCTCGGCACCTACGGCGCGTTCCGCATCGGTCTGCCGATGGCGCCGCTCGGAGGCGCGGAGCTGAGCCAGTTCTTCGCGGTGATCGCGATCCTCGGCATCATCGCCGCGGCGATGATCTGCTGGGTCCAGAAGGACGTGAAGAAGCTCGTCGCCTACAGCTCGGTGAGCCACATGGGCATGCTGATGCTGGGCATGTTCGCCTTGAACCCCATCGGCGTGCAGGGCTCCCTCATCTACTTCGTGAACCACGGTCTCTCGACCGGCGGGCTCTTCCTGCTGATCGGGATGATCTACGAGCGTCATCACACCAAGGACATGGACCAGCTCGGCGGGCTCGCCCGGACCATGCCGGTCTGGTCGTCGTTCATGATCTTCTTCACGCTCTCGAGCGTCGGTCTGCCCGGTCTGAACGGCTTCATCGGCGAGGTGCTCTGCCTCTGGGGCTGCTTCACGTCGGAGCACGACGCGGTCTCCGGCTACCCCGGCATGCTTGGTCCCTGGTTCGGCATCATCGCGATCGTGGGATTGATCCTCGGTGCCCTCTACATGCTCCGCATGGTCGGAGCGATCGTGTGGGGCACGCCGAAGGAGCCGCATCACCCGCATGACGGAGGCGACCACGGGACGAGGCTCCCGCGCGACATGTCCCCGCGGGAGATCGGGATCATGCTGCCGCTCGCGGCGTGCTGCCTGCTGATCGGTCTCTATCCGAAGCCGATCCTCGAGTCGATGGATCCGGCGGTGCGGGCGGCGCTCGTCCGCTATCCCGACGCCGTCGAGAAGGTCCTCGCGGAGCGCTCCGAGGCCGAGGCGGCAGAAGCCTCCGCGCAGGGAACCGTGACGCCATGAGCATGCCCTTCGCCGAGCGTCTGGTCCTGCTGGTGCCGGAGATGGTCCTGCTCGCCGGGGCGATCGTGGTGAGCGTCATGGGACTCTCGTCGCGCGGCATCGTGCGGGCGATCGTCCCGTGGGCGACGATCGCCGCCCTCGCGGGCTCGCTGGTCGCCGTGGTCATGGTCCACCGCCCCGAGCTCGCCGCCTCCGCGGACCTCCCCATCCCGATGCTCGGGCTCTTCGCGCGGGGACTCCTCGCGGCGATCGGGATCGGCCTCGTGCTGATCACGATGGGCTCGGTCGACCGCCCGCTCGAGCGAGCCTTCGCCAAGGGACTTGCGCCGTTCGATCCGATGCGGGTCCTCGGCGGCGAGTTCCATGCCTTCATGCTCTTCAGCATCGCCGGGGCGATGCTCGTCACCGTCGCGTCCGACCTGGTCTGGCTCTTCCTCGCGATCGAGCTCAGCTCGCTCCCGACCTACATCATGGTCGCGACGAGCCGCGGCTCGCGTCTCGCGCAGGAGGCGGCGGTCAAGTACTTCTTCCTCGGGGCGATGTCCACGGCGATCCTGCTCTACGGCTTCGCGATGCTCTACGGCGCGACCGGCTCGATGGAGCTCCTCGCGATCGAGGAGGCGATGACCTCCGGCGCCGCGGAGTCCTCGATCGCGGTGCTTGGGATCATCCTGGTGATCCTGGCGCTCGGCTTCAAGATCACCGCCGTGCCGATGCACTTCTACGCGCCGGACGTCTACGAGGGCGCCGCGATCTCGACGACCTCGTTCCTCTCGTTCGTCCCGAAGGCGACCGGGCTCTTCGTGCTGATGACGGTGCTCGCGGCAGTGGGCTGGTCCGCGGACGCCGCACCGGCGTCGCTGCCGCCGGAGGCGGGCAAGGTCCTCTGGATGGTCGCCGCGCTGACCATGACCCTCGGCAACCTCGGCGGGCTGCTGCAGCGGTCGATCAAGCGGATGCTCGCCTACAGCTCGATCTCGCACTCGGGCTACATGCTCGTGGGCATCGTCGCGGGTCCGCAGTTCGGCGGCTTCGACGCGACGCTCTTCTACCTGCTGACCTACGGCGTCACCAACCTCGCGGTCTTCGGGGCGATCGCGTCGATCGAGCGGCAAGGCTCCGAGATCGACTCCTTCGACGACCTCGCGGGTCTCCGCGTGCGCCATCCGTGGGCAAGCGCCATGCTCGCGATCGGCGCGGCGTCGCTCATCGGCATGCCGCCGTTGCTCGGCTTCTGGGGCAAGCTCGACCTCTTCGCGGCGGGACTCGACGCCGGCCACGTGGTGCTGGTGGTCATCCTCGCGGTGAATAGCGCGATCAGCGTGTGGTACTACCTGCGGCTGATCGGTCTGCCGATCATCGCGCCGGCCGGACCTCGGACCGAGGGTCTCGAGTCCTCGCCGAGCCGCTTTCCCCTGCTCGCGGCGGTGGTCGCGGGACTCGGAACCGTGCTGCTTCCGATCATGCTGGGATCGCTCGTCGATGCAGCGTCGGTCGCCGGACCGACGGCGATCGAGGACGCCAGTCCCCAAGCGGCCGTGACCGCGCCCTGAAGACAAGGCATCGCCAAGGCGGAGAGGACGACCCCTGCGTCGCCCCTCGCCCATCGCCCCCCGGTTGCGGTCGGTATACTTCCGCCCCTTCGCGAGTGTAGCTCAATTGGATAGAGCATCGGTCTACGAAGCCGAGGGTTGAAGGTTCGAGTCCTTCCACTCGCGTTCTCCGGTCGGGCGACCCTCGGGTCGCCCGATCGTCCATGGGGATCATCGTGCTCGGTCTTCTGTCGGATAGCCACGGTCGTCGGGCGCGAACCGCCCGCGCGGTCGAGTTGCTGCACGTTGCCGGCGCGACGACGCTCGTGCATCTCGGCGACCTCGAGGATGCCTCGCTCCTCGAGGAGCTGCTGCTGCCTGGCGTCGAGGTGCACGTCGTCCCGGGGAACATGGACGATCCCCGCGAGCTCGCGGCAGTGGCGCGGTCGCTCGGCGTCTCCTTCCACGATCCGGGCGGCACGATCCGCCTCGGCGAGCGGACGATCTCCTTCACGCATGGGCACGACCGCGAGCTCGCCCGGCTCCTCGCGGCGCGCCCCGACTACCTCCTCCACGGGCACACGCACGTCGCGGCGGATCGCGAGGTCGACGGCGTGCGGGTGATCAACCCCGGCGCGCTGCACCGGGCGACCCGCTTCGAGGTCGCGGTCCTCGAGCCCCGTTCCGGTCGGCTCGACCGCCTCGTGGTGCCCGCGTGAACGTCGCGCCCCCACGGACGGTCACGGACCTCGCGAACGGCTGAATCGTCCCGAGGCGGCCTCGGCGAAGTGGCGATCCGATGGCGATCGTCCTCAACCTGCTGCTCGCGTCCTTCATGACGGGCTTGATCTGGTTCGTCCAGGTCGTGCACTACCCGCTCTTCGCGATGGTCGAGGGTCCGGGGTCCTCGGCGTATGCCGCGCGGCATCAGGCGGCGACGACCTGGGTGGTCGGCCCCGTCATGCTGGCGGAGCTCGTCATCGCGATCTGGATCGCCGTCGCGCCGCCGAGCGGCGTCCCGGCGTGGATCCCTCGGGTGGCGCTCGCGCTCCTGGTGGTCGCCTGGCTCTCGACCGCGCTCTGGCAGGTCCCGCTTCATCAGCGGCTGCTCGGGGGGCACGATGCCTCGACCATCGCGTCGCTCGTCGCCGGCAACTGGGTCCGCACCGGGGCATGGACCGCGCGGGCAGTCCTCGGCGCGTGGATGGCGTGGATCCTCCTGCGGACTCCGATCGGACCCTGACGCATCCCGCGGGGCGCATGCGGGTCGGTATCCTCGCGGCGCATGGCGCGGCGACGCTCGAAGCATCTTCCTCCCCGCCGACGACGAGAGCGGCTGCCGCTCCTCCACACCTCGCCCGGGACGATTCCCGTCGCGCCGAGCACGCCGCCTCCGCTGCTTCGGGTCATCGCGTACGGACCCGATCGCGTGTTGGAGCAGTCGCTCTCCGACCCCGCGGAGCTCGAGCCGCTGATCGGGACGCTGCCGGTCACCTGGATCTCCGTCGCCGGTCCGCCCGACCATCGGCTGCTCGAGGCGTTCGCACGGCGGTTCGGCGTCCATCCCATGACCATGGAGGACATCGCCGACCTCGCGCAGTCGCCGAAGATCGAGTACTCCGGCGACCTCCTCTTCATGGTGCTGCGGGCGGCGCACCTCCGACCCGAGACGAGCGAGGAGCCCGCGGACCTCGACGAGGAGCAGCTCTCGGTCCTCGTGCGGGGCGGCGTGGTGGTGACCTTCGAGGAGCGGGGCGCCAACGCCTCGCTCGAGACGGTGCGGCGCCGCATCCGCGAGGGCCGCGGGTCGGTCCGCATCTCCGACTCCTCCTACCTCGCCTACGCGATCCTCGACAGCGTGCTCGACGACTACTTCCCGGTGGTCGCGGCGATCGGCGAGCAGCTCGACGACCTCGAGACCGAGATCCTCGACGCGCCGCGACGGGAGCAGATCGCCCGCATCCGGCACCTCCGCCGGCTCCTGCAGCGCCTGCGTCGGGTGATCTGGCCGCTGCGGGACGTCGTCGCCGTCACCCTCACCTTCGACCTCCCCGCGAAGTCCGACCTGCGGCCCTACCTCCGCGACGCGCTCGACCACGCGACCCGGCTGATGGACCTCGTGGACGGCGACCGCCTGCTCGCCTCCGAGCTGATGGAACTCCACCTCTCCGCGGTCAACAACCGCATCGGCGAGGTCAACAAGTTCCTCACCATCATCGCGACGATCTTCATTCCGCTCGGCACGATCGCGAGCATCTACGGGATGAACTTCGACCGCTCGCATCCGTGGAACATGCCCGAGCTCGGCTGGCGCTTCGGCTACCTCTGGGCGCTCGGTCTGATGGCGCTGACCGCGGCGGCGTTCCTCCTCTACTTCTGGTGCCGCGGGTGGCTCGGCTCGAACGCGGCGTCGAATCCGCCGGACGACCGCTCCCGAAGCGGGCGCGGATGAGCCACCCCGCCCCACGACCCGCGACGCTCGCCGCGCTCAAGACCTCCGGCTGGCGCTCCCGCGGCGTGAAGCAGGAGGTCCGCGAGAACCTCGTCGCCGCGCTCGAGCGCGGCGAGCCGCTCTTTCCCGGCATTCTTGGCTACGACGACACGGTGATTCCCGCGATCACCCACGCGGTGCTCGCGGGGCACGACATGCTGTTCCTCGGCGAGAAGGGCCAAGGGAAGACCAGGCTGATGCGGGCGATCTCGCGGTTCCTCGACCCGGAGGTTCCCTACCTCGACCTGCCGGGCTGCCCGGTCCACGAGGACCCGCTGCGACCGATCACCGCGATGGGCAAGCGTCATCTTGCGGCGACGCCGGAGGACGCGGTCCGCATCGGATGGTGGCGCCGCGAGGACCGATTCGCCGAGCGGCTCGCCCCGGGGACCCGCTTCGCCGATCTCATCGGCGAGATCGATCCGGCCAAGATGGCGTCCGGCACGAGCCTCTCCGCCGAGGAGGTCCTCCACTTCGGGCTGGTGCCGCGGATGCACCGGGGGATCTTCGCCCTCAACGAGCTCCCTGACCTCGACGAGAGCGTGCAGGTCGGGCTCTTCAACGTGCTCGAGGAGCGGGACGTCCAGATCCGTGGACATCCGATCCGCTTCGACCTCGACGTGATGCTCCTCTTCTCGGCGAACCCCGGCACGTACAACCGCTCGGGCAAGGTGATCCCGCAGCTCAAGGACCGCATCGGCTCCACGATCTCGACGCACTATCCGCGCGAGCGGGCGCTCGGCATCGCGATCACCCGCCAGGAGGCGGGGCTCGACCTCGGCGGCGCCCATCCGGTCGTCGTGCCGCCCTTCATGGACGAGATCCTCGAGCAGCTCGCGGTCGAGGCGCGGGGAAGCCGGCTCGTCGATCAATCCTCCGGGGTCTCCGCGCGGTTCTCGCTCGCCAACTGGCGGACGATGATCGCAAGCGCCCGCGCCCGCGGGATCCGCCTCGGCGAGCGTCCGTCGGTGCCGCGGATCAGCGACCTTGCCCACCTCGGCTCCTCCGCCACCGGGAAGCTCGAGCTCGACGCCCTCGGCAATCACGCCATGGACGAGAAGCAGCTGCTCGAGGCGCTGCTTGCGGCGGCGATCCGCGTGGTGTTCACCGAGTACGTCGACGAGCACGGACTCGACGCCATCGCCGGCGACTTCGCGAAGGGACTGCGGCTCGAGGTGGGCGACATGCTTCCCTCCTCCCACTACGAGGCTCGCCTCAAGGACCTGCCGGCCGCCTGGAGCAAGGCGTTCGAGGTGAACGCCGCCGGCGATCCGGCGGTGCGGGCGAGCTGCGTCGAGTTCGTGCTCGCCGGACTCTGGGCGACCGACCGCATCAGCCGAAGCGAGCGGCACGGCAACATCCGCTACGAGTCGTAGGCTTCATCGATGCCCTCGCCCCCCGACGAGTCGCGCGATCTCCCCTCGCCGAGGCTCGGTCCGGGCGGCGTGATCCACGCCTACCACGCCTACGACCCGCGGCACGCGCCGCCGCCGCTTGAGCCCCCCGACCTCGTCTCCGGGGTGTTCGACCGGATGCTCGCCGAGGGACGGCAGCGACCGCTCACGCCGGCAGAGCTCGCCGACGCCGTGAAGATCGACCCCCGCTCGATCGCCGGGCTCGGTCCGAGCCTCGACGACCTCATCGCCCGCCTCGAGGCGCGGAGGGAGAAGATCCTCGCGTCCTACCGGCTCGACGCGGCGCGGCGGGAGGCACCGAAGGAGATCGCCGCGCGGCGAGGGAGCCTCTCGCTTCCGCCGGAGGTCCTCGCCGCGATCGACCGCGAGCTCGAGCGCGAGCACCTCCGAGGGCTCGAGCGGCTCTGGTCGCGTCTTCCGGATGGCTCCGAGGCGTCCCGGCAGGTCATGCGGCTCCTCAAGGCGCTCGGCGACCGCTTCGAGGTCGAGCGGATCGCGTCGCGCTGGCGCTTTCGAGGTCGGGAGGACGCCTCGATCCCCCGCGCGATCGAGCTCGGCGAGGAGCTCGATCGGATCGAGAAGCTCCTCGCACAGCTGCGGGAGGCGCGGCGCCACGCGCGGGTCGGCATCATCGACCTCGACGAGCTGCGGGAGCTCCTCTCCGAGCAGGACGCCGAGTCGGTCGCGGGCATGCAGCGTCAGGTGAACGAGATCCTGCGGGCACTCGCGGAGCAGCAAGGGCTCGAGGAGGGACCGGAGGGCTACCAACTGACGCCCAAGGCGTGGCGCACCTACCAGAGCCGCCTGCTCGCGGCGATCTTCGCCGACCTTCGTCGAGGTCGCTCGGGTCGGCACCAGCCGGTCACGGACGCCGAGGGCGCCATCGAGTCGTCCACGACTCGACCGTGGGAGTTCGGCGATCCCCTCGCCCACCTCGATCCGGTCGAGAGCATGACCGAGGCGCTGGTCCGCCGGGCGTCCCGACCGACCGCTCCCGCCGGCGGGAACGACCCGCTGCTCCGCGGCGAGGACCTCCGCGTCTTCCGCACCCGACACTCGCCCAAGGCGGCGACGGTGGTGATCCTCGACATGTCCGGCTCGATGCGGCAGGCGGGTCAGTACGTCCACTGCAAGCGGATGGCGCTCGCGCTCGACGGTCTCATCCGACGGGAGTACCCCGGGGACTTCCTCCGCTTCGTGTCGATGGACACCCTCGCGAGGGTCCGGACGGTCGCCGAGGTCGCGGAGCTGCTCCCCCGTCCCGTCACGATCCGGAAGCCGATCGTGCGGCTCCGCGCGGATCTCTCGGATCCCTCCCTCGACGAGCTTGACCTCCCGCTCCACTTCACCAACATCCAGCGGGCGCTGGAGTTGTCGCGTCGGCTGCTCGGAGCCCAGGACGCCGCCAACCGTCAGGTGATCCTGATCACCGATGGTCTCCCGACCGCCCACTGCGAGGGCTCCGACCTCTACATGCTCTATCCACCGGATCCCCGGACCGAGGAGGCGACCCTCCGGGAGGGTCGTCGCGCCGCCGCTGAGGGGATCTGCGTCAACGTGATGCTGCTCCCCTCCTGGAACCAGACGGAGGACGATCTCCGATTCGCCGATCGCCTCGCGACCTCGACCGGCGGTCGGCTCTTCCACGTCTCGGGCGAGGACCTCGACCGCTTCGTGGTCTGGGACTACCGAGCCCGCCGGCGGCTGGCGTTCTGAGCCGATGCCTCGCCGGGGATGCCTCGCCGGGGATGCCTCGCCGTGGATGCCTCGCCGGGGATGCCCCCCGTGCTGGGTCGGAGCTCGACGCGTCCCATTCCGCCCGACCGCGCTTGAGTCGGTTGCCCGCTTCTCCGAAGGTCCGGATACTGCCTCTCTCCGCCCCTCCCGGATTCCTCCCATGCCCCGCGAACGGCTCGACTCGATGGACAACGGCTCGATGAACTCCAACTCCTCCTCCTCGGGCGCCCCGCGCGCGTCGGACCTCTACGGCACCTTGACCTTCAGCGGCGACGTGATGCTGAAGCGTCTGCCCTCCGACGTCTTCGCGAACCTCCAGCGCACCATGCGCCTCGGGCTCGCGCTCGATCCCGCGATCGCGAACACCGTCGCGAGCGCCATGAAGGACTGGGCGATCGAGCACGGCGCGACCCACTACTGCCACTGGTTCCAGCCGCTCACCGGCTCGACCGCGGAGAAGCACGACGCCTTCCTCTCGCTCACCTCCGAGGGCGGCGCGATCGAGCGGTTCTCCGGAAGCCAGCTGATCCAGGGAGAGCCGGACGCGAGCAGCTTCCCCTCGGGCGGCATCCGCGACACCTACGAGGCGCGCGGCTACACCGCCTGGGACGCGACGAGCCCGGCGTTCCTCATCCGCACCGAGTCCGGCGTGACGACGCTCTGCGTCCCCACGGTCTTCGTCTCCTACACGGGCGAGGCGCTCGACAAGAAGCTGCCGCTCCTCCGCTCGATCGACGCGGTCAGCCTGCAGGCGATGCGGATCCTCCGGATCTTCGGCACCGACGCCGGGGTGAACCGGGTGATCTCGACCCTCGGCGCCGAGCAGGAGTACTTCCTCGTCGATGCCGACCTCGCGTCCGAGCGCCTCGACCTTCGGATCTGCGGTCGCACCCTCCTTGGCGCCCCGCCGCCGAAGGGGCAGCAGCAGCACGACCACTACTTCGGGGCGATCCCGGACCGCGTGGTGAGCTTCATGAGCGAGGTCGAGCGGCGGCTCTTCGAGCTCGGCGTCCCGGTGAAGACCCGGCACAACGAGGTCGCGCCCTCGCAGTACGAGATCGCGCCGATCTTCGAGAACGCGAACGTCGCCGTCGACCACCAGATGCTCACCATGCACGTGCTCCGCTCGGTGGCGTCCCGCTTCGGCTTCGAATGCATCCTGCACGAGAAGCCCTTCGCCGGCGTGAACGGCTCCGGCAAGCACTGCAACTGGTCGATCGCGACCGACACGGGCGTCAACCTCCTCGACCCGCGCGACGAGACCCACACCAACATGCAGTTCCTCACGTTCCTCTGCGCGGTGATCCGCGCGGTGGACCTGCGGGCGGACCTGCTGCGGGCGGCGATCGCCTCCGCCGGCAACGACCACCGCCTCGGCGCGAACGAGGCGCCGCCGGCGATCATGTCGATCTTCCTCGGCGAGATGCTCACCGACATCCTCGACCAGCTCGAGTCGGGCAAGGCGACCAAGACCCGCAAGGGCGGGTCGCTCGAGCTCGGCGCGAGCTCGATGCCGCAGCTCCCGCGGCACGCGAGCGACCGCAACCGCACCAGCCCCTTCGCCTTCACCGGCAACAAGTTCGAGTTCCGCGCGGTCGGCTCCACCGCGGCGGTGGCGTGGCCCGTCACCGTCCTCAACACCATCATCGCGGAGAGCCTCGACTTCATCGCCACCGAGCTCGAGCGCCGCGCCGGCAAGGGCGCGACGAAGGCGAAGCTCGAGTCGGCGGTGCGGGCGCTCCTCAAGGACATCGTCTCCAAGCACCGCCGCGTCTGCTTCGACGGCGATGGCTACAGCGCCGAGTGGCACGCCGAGGCTGCCCGCCGCGGGCTCCTGAACCTCCGCAGCAGCGCCGAGGCGATCCCGGTCCTCAAGGCGAAGGCGGCGAAGGACCTCTTCGCGAAGTACGGCGTCCTCTCCTCCCGCGAGCTCGACGCCCGCTATGACGTCCTCTGCGAGCAGTACCTCACCGTCCTCGGCATCGAGGCGCGGACGCTGCTCGCGATCGTCCGGACCCAGGTGCTGCCGGCGGCGATGCGGCATCAGGGCGAGCTCGCGGACATCCTCGCCGCGACCGAGGCGGTGGGCGTCGAGTCCGCGGACGGCACCGCCGAGCTGCGTCACGTCGCCGCGTCGATCTCGAGCCTCCGCGACGCGTGCCGACGCCTCGAGGAGGCGGAGGCGGAGCATCCGAAGACCTCGGAGAAGCAGCTCCGCCATGGTCGCGACGCGATCGTGCCGCTGCTCCTCGAGATCCGCCAGATCTGCGACGCGCTCGAGCGGAGGGTGCCGGCCGACCTTTGGCCGATCCCGACCTACGCGGACCTGATCCTTCGCTGAGCCCTCGCCTCGCTCGCCCCAGGACCCTCGGCACGCCCCGGTCCGCCCGTGGTGCCGCGCCGAGGGTCCTGCTATTCTCCGGGGCTCGCCCGAGGTCGGTCGCGGACCGTCCTCGTCCGGACCCCGACCATGACCGACGCCGCCGTCGCCTCCCCCAACGAGCTCTCCGTCGACGTGCAGGTCGACTCGACCTCGCCGACCTCCCGCCGCCTCAAGGTGACGGTGCAGTCCGCCGAGGTGGACCGCCGCCTCGAGGAGGCGTTCGCCTCCATCGCCCGCGACGCGGCGCTGCCGGGATTTCGGCGCGGCAAGGTTCCCCGGGCGATGCTCGAGAGGAGGTTCGGTCCTGACGTTGCCCGCGACACCCGCGACCGCCTCATCGGGCTTGCGCTCTCGGAGGCGATCCGCAAGGCGCAGGTGCGTCCGCTCGGCGAGCCCGAGCTTCCCAAGGGCGCGGTGCCGCCCGAACTCGAGCGCGGTCGCGACTACGTCTTCGAGGTGGACCTCGAGGTGATGCCCGACTTCGAGCTCCCGAAGATCGAGGGGCTCAAGATCCGCAAGCCCGTCGGCTCCGTGCCCGACGCCGCGATCGACGCGGAGATCGAGCGGCAGCGCCGGTGGTTCGGCAATCCCGAGCGGATCAGCGGTCCCTTCGAGGCGATGGATCGGATGATCGGTCCCGTCAAGGTGTTCCGCGAGGGCGTCGCTGAGCCGTTCTTCACCGCCGACGATGCCCTCGCGACGGTCCCCACCGACGCGGAGGGCGGCCGCGGGCAGTTCCTCGGCGTTCTCGTCGACGGGCTCGCGGCGAAGCTCAAGGGACGCAAGATCGGCGACGCGGTGGTGATCGAGACGATCGGTCCGGAGGGACACGAGCTTCCGGAGGTCCGCGGGGCGAAGCTCCGGATGGAGTACGAGATCCGCGACGCCGAGCGGATCCATCCTGCCTCGAACGAGGAGGTCGCGGCGGCGCTGGGTCTCCCCTCCGCCGACGACGTCCGTCCGCAGGTGAAGCTCGCCCTCGAGGACCGCATGTCGAGCGAGCAGCGTGGCGCCATGCGCGAGCAGGTCGCCGAGCAGCTCGTCGGCGCCACGAACATGGCGCTGCCCGAGAAGCTCTCGACCCAGCAGGCGACCTCGATGGTCGAGCGGCGCCGCGCCGAGCTCCTCTCGCGCGGACTCGATCCCGAGCGCCTCGAGACCGAGCTTGCCCGCTTCCGACAGGAGTCGGAGCCGCGGCTCCGCGACCAGCTGAAGCTCTCGCTGATCCTCATCCGCGTCGCGGAGCAGCTCGGGGTGACCGTCAGCGAGAACGAGGTCAACGCCCGCATCGCGCGGCTCGCCCGGCAGCGCGGGGAGCGACCGGACCAGCTGCGGAACGAGCTCGCCAAGGCGAACCGGATCGGGGCGCTCGCGAGCGACCTTCGCGAGCAGAAGACGCTCGATCGGATCATCGACAAGGCGGAGGTCACCGAGACCTCGATCGACGAGTGGAACGCCGACGCCGCCCGCCGCGCGACGCGATGATGTCGCTCGCGGCGGTGCCCGCAGGTTCGCCCCCGCCCGACGTCGAGTCCCTCGCGGCGGAGACCCTCCCGTGGCTCGGCGTCTTCGCGGTGGCGGCGGTGGTCCTGTGGATCCTCGCGACCATGCTGAAGCGTCGCCTCGCGAGGGGCGTGGATCGCTCCCCCGCCGGATTCTCGGTCGAGGAGATCGACCGCCTTCGCTCGCAAGGCGAGCTCTCCGAGGAGCAGGCGCGAGCGATCCGCCGGGCGCTGATCGATGACTCGACACGATCCGCGGTCTCACCTCGGCAGGGACCGGGAACGCCTCCCTCGGGCGCGTGACCACGGGAAAAGCGGCGGAAACCTCACCGCCGACTTGTCCAGCACCGGGCAGGTGCCATCGTCTTGGTCGTTCGAGCAGCGTGCGTGCCGGGGATGCGCCGGGCATGCTAAGGATCGACCAGTACACTTGCCCTCGCTCCATCGGACGAGGCGCGATCTCGTGAGGAGCCGAGAGCCCATGGACCCTGCAGCACGCCACCCCGTTCCCGCCGCGGCGACCCGCGGTCTCCCGCCGGACTTCGGAAGCCGACGACCGAGTCCTCCGAAGGGCGATGGCGGCGGAGGCTCCTCCGGCGGTGGCGCGGGCGGGAGCGGCAGCGGCGGCGATGGCGGGTTCCGCGGGCGAAAGGTGACCACCTGCTCCTTCTGCGGCAAGACCTCCCGCGAGGTCGGCCCGATGGTCGAGGGTCCGGGCGAGGTGTACATCTGCACCAACTGCACCGACCTCTGCCAGAACATCTTCAAGCAGGAGCGCCGCCGCGTCGCGGGCAGCAAGCCGCTCTTCGAGCACATCCCGAGCCCCCGGCAGATCAAGGAGTTCCTCGATCAGTACGTGATCGGGCAGGACCACGCGAAGCGGACGCTCTCGGTGGTGGTGCACAACCACTACAAGCGGCTCAGCGAGGCGGAGCAGGAGGAGTCGCCCGTCGAGCTCGACAAGAGCAACGTGCTCCTCCTCGGCAACACCGGCACCGGGAAGACCCTGCTCGCGAAGACGCTCGCGCGGATCCTCGACGTGCCCTTCGCGATCGGCGACGCCACCACGCTCACCGAGGCGGGCTACGTCGGCGAGGACGTCGAGAACCTGCTCCTCAAGCTGCTCCAGGCGGCGGACTACGACCTCGAGCACGCCCAGCGCGGCATCATCTACATCGACGAGATCGACAAGATCGGGAAGACCTCCCACAACGTGTCGATCACCCGCGACGTCTCCGGCGAGGGCGTGCAGCAGTCGCTGCTCAAGATGCTCGAGGGCACCGTCGCGAACGTGCCGCCGCAGGGCGGGCGCAAGCATCCCGAGCAGCAGTACATCCAGATGGACACGACCCACATCCTGTTCATCTGCGGCGGCTCCTTCGTCGGCATGGAGGACATCGTCCGACGCCGGCTCGGCAAGCGGCGCATCGGCTTCGCGAGCGACGGCGGCGCGGGCGGCGCCGAGGACGTGAAGGTCCTGCGGCAGCTCGCGCCGGAGGATCTGGTCGAGTTCGGGCTCATTCCCGAGCTCGTGGGTCGCCTCCCCATCGCCTGCCCGCTCGATCCGCTCGACTCGGACGCGATGATCCGGATCCTCACCGAGCCGCGGAACGCGATCGTGCGCCAGTACCAGCACCTCTTCTCGCTCGAGGGCGCCTCGCTCGAGTTCACCCCCGATGCGCTCCAGATCCTCGCGAAGCGGGCGATGAACCGCCAGACCGGCGCCCGGGCGCTCCGCTCGGTGATGGACGAGATCATGATCGACCGGATGTACGAGCTCCCCGAGCTCGACAACACAAACGTCGTCTACCTCGTCGACGCCGACGCCGTCGAGAAGCCCCGCTCGCTCGCCTCGCTCGCCCGACGCCTCTCGAAGGAGACCGCCTGACGCCGCGGCGACCACGCCCCTACGGCGCGATCGCGGAGGCGATCGCCGCGCGGGGCGGCGGAGCGCCGCTTGGGCATCGCGAGTTCGTGGATCTCCTCTGGGAGGGTCTCCGCGGGACCGGCGTGTCCTGGCTCGGGATCTACCTCGTCGATCCCGCCGCGCCATCCGACTCGCGGCTCGTGCTGGGAGCCTGCCGCGACCGCCCGGCGTGCTCTCCGATCGGGCTCCACGGGGTCTGCGGGCGCGGCCTGACGACGCGGCAGACGGTGATCGTCGAGGACGTCCGGACCTTGGGCTCGAGCTACGTCGCCTGCGATCCGCGGGACCTCTCCGAGATCGTGCTCCCTCTCGGGAATCCCGAGCCTTGGGGGGTCCTTGACCTCGACAGCCACGAGGTGGGTGCGTTCGGGGCGGAGGATGCCCGCGGTCTCACCTCGCTGATCGAGGCGGCTCGACTTCGACCCGAGCACTCCGGCGCGGACCGCTGACGCCAAGCCTGGGTCGGAGCAGGTCGGGGCGCCTCATCCCCGCCGCCTCGCCTGCACGGAACTCCGAGGCTCCCGAGTCGGGCGAGGAAGCCTGCCGAGCCTGCGGAGAAGTGCTCCCGGATCAACACCTGCCGAGATCGACCCTCGACGTGGGTGGACCGTTGCCCCGGTCGAGGCTGCTCGCTATCCTCCGCGATTCTTCAAAGTCGCCCCGGACACCGCCATGCCCCGTCAATGCCACTTCACCGGCGCCCGAACCTCCTTCGGCAACTCGATCCGTACCCGCGGTCGTGCCAAGTACTTGGGCGGCGTCGGCACGAAGATCACCGCCTGCACCCGCCGCAAGTTCAAGCCGAACCTGCAGACGGTGACGGCGCTCGTGGATGGCGTGCCGAAGCGGATCAAGGTCTCGACCAAGGCGATCCGTCAGGGTCTCGTCGTCAAGCCGATGCGCCGCGCGGCGACGCGGGCGAAGTGATCGTCGCGCACGTAGGTCAACTCGCCCGACCGAAGTCAAGCGGTTCTGGTGAGATTTTCCCTTGTCTTGGTTGACCCCCCGCCACATGGGTCTACCCTCCCTCCCGGAGTGACTCGGACGGTCCATTGGGTGGATCCGGAAACCCTTCCGACCCCTCGGACCTGAGTGCCAGCCACGCCTCCCGCGCCTTGGAGCGGGCACAACCTGAGGTGTCGCGACCGGCGGGGAACGCACCCCGATGAAGCCGGCGCGGGAGATGAGAGGCACGCGGCACGGACGCTCGCGGCTCACAGAGGCTGGAGTCCACTGAATCGCAGGTCAGAACGCCAAGGCGCCCCCCGGCGACCGTGGCGGTGTTCTTCGCTCGCTCCCGCGCTGCCATGCACTCGCTCCATTCCATCCTTCTGCGTGCGCCCGTCGAGGACTCGGCGGAGATCTCCGGAGGAATGGCAGCATGAGCTTCGACCGCTCCGACCGCGACCGCGTCCTCGAGGCGACCGATCTGGTCGCCCTCGTCGGCGAGCACGTCAGGCTCGCTCCCAAGGGTCGCGAGCACCTCGGGCTGTGCCCCTTCCATGACGACCACCGCCCGTCGATGGCGGTGGTGACGCACAAGGGAATCCCCTTCTTCAAGTGCTTCTCCTGCGGCGCCGCGGGCAACGCGATCGACTTCGTGATGCGGTATCACCGCGTGGAGTTCCCCGAGGCGCTGCGGCTGCTCGCCGAGCGGAGCGGCATCACGCTCACGCCCCGCCGCTCGGAGTCGGGCGCCGATCGCGACGCGCGGACCGGGCTCCTCAAGGCAAACGAGTTCGCGTCGCGCACCTTCCGCCGGTTCCTCGCCGACGGGTCGCTCGGCACCTCCTCGCGCGAGATGATCGCCCGCCGAGGCGTCCCCGCGGCGGCGCAGGAGTCCTTCGCCCTCGGCGCGGCGCCCGCCGGCTGGGATCACCTCTCGAAGGTCGTCTCGGCGTGGCTTGCCCGTGGTCGCGGCGCCGAGGATGCCGCCGTGCGGATCGAGGACTTCGTGGACGCCGGGCTGCTCCGCCGCAGCTCGCGCGGCGAGTGGATCGACGGGTTCCGCCACCGCCTGATGTTCCCGATCCGCAGCGAGATGGGTCGCGTCGTCGCGTTCGGGGCGAGGCAGATCGATCCCGAGGACCAGCCCAAGTACCTGAACAGCCCCGAGTCCGCGGTCTTCAAGAAGTCCGCGACGCTCTTCGGGCTCGACCTCGCCAAGCAGTCGATCATCCGCCGCCGGCTCGCGGTCGTCGTCGAGGGCTACCTCGACGTCATCGCCTGCCATGCCGCGGGCTTCGATCACGTGGTGGCGACGCTCGGCACCGCCCTCACCGCCGAGCACGCGAGGCTCCTGCGGAACAAGGCGGAGGCGGTGGTCCTCCTCTTCGACGGCGACGAGGCGGGGCAGCGTGCCGCCGACCGCGCGGTCGAGGTGTTCTTCGGCGGCACGCTCGACGTGCGGATCGGCGTCCTGCCCGGCGGGCTGGATCCGGACGATCTCCTCAAGAAGCCGGAGGGTCGCGAGGTGCTCGAGGCGACGGTCGCGGGGGCGATCGACTCGCTCGAGTTCCTCCTGCAGCGGTTCCGCGGAACGTGGCGGGACGCGACCGGACTCTCGGGGCGACAGCAGGCGCTGGAGGCGTTCCTGCGCCGGCTCGCCGACCTCGGATTCGCGCGGATGAACCCCCTGCGTCGGAGCCTCGTCCTCGAGCGGCTCGCCGCCTGGACGGGGGTCACCACGGGCGCCCTTCTCGGGGCGATGCCCGCGGCGGTCTCGCGCCAGGTCGCCGCGCCGAGCTCGATGACGGCCGAATCCCCGCCGCCCTCGGTCGCCTCCCCCTTCGACGCCGCGATCGAGGTGCCGCCGTCGCGGCGGGTCGCGGAGCACACGCTCGTCTCGGTGCTCATCGCCTTTCCCCAGCACGCCGCCGACGCACCGGCTCGCCCCTTGCTCGATCCCCTCGCGAACGTCGCGCGGACGTGGCTGCTCGCGGCGCTCGCCGCCGGTCGCGAGCCGGTCTATTCCGACCTCTTCGCCGAGGTGCCCGCCCCGCGGCACCGCGACCTCGACGAGCTCCTTGCGCTCGCCGACCGCCGCCCCTCGCTCGAGGGCGATGCGCCGACGCAGCTCGCCGCCGCGCTCGACGACCTCGACCGCCTCGACCGCCTCGCGGAGATCGACCGCGAGCGACTCGACTCGGCGAGCCCCTCGGATCCCCTGGAAGTTGCCCGCCGCCTCGAGCGGCTTCGACATGGAGGCGGTCGCGCGACCGCCATCGGAAGGATCGCCCGCCCCGCGTGAACGCCGCCTACCCTCGGCGATTGGAGCCTCGTCCCCGTGAGCCTGGTCATCCACGAACTGCAACCGGTCCTTCGCGAGCTCGTCACCGTCGGCATCCAGCGCCGCTGGATCAGCTACGAGGAGCTCAACACCTGCCTCCCCGATGACTTCGTGGATCCGGTGCGGCTCGACGAGCTCCTCGTCCTGCTGCGCCATCACGCGGTCACCCTGATCGACGAGCCGGAGGTGCGCCGCTCGGGTCACGCCTGCTTCGTCGCGCCGCTGCAGACCGAGCTCAAGTTCATCCGCGACGATCCCAAGAAGTCCTCGAAGGCGCCGAAGGTCGAGATGATCGACGACGAGGCGCCCCCCGATCCCGAGGAGGCGGAGGTCCCCGACGCCGCCGCCGAGCGGCTCGCCGAGGACGTCGCCGAGACGACCGAGACCGGCGAGGCGCCCGAGACCGCGGAGACCGACGAGGAGATCCTCGACGACGCGGAGGCGCAGGCGGTGGTGGAGCAGGCGATCGCCGAGCAGGGCTCGCGGCGGATCGACGACCCCATCCGCATGTACCTCACGCAGATGGGCACGATTCCCCTCCTCACCCGCGAGGAGGAGATCCGCCTGGCGAAGAAGATCGAGACGACCCGGATGATCTTCCGCCGCAAGGTCCTCGAGAGCGACTACGCCGGCACCTGCGCGATCGAGATCCTCAGGCAGGTCCACGAGGGCAGCCTGCCCTTCGACCGGACGATGCGCATCTCGACCGCGGAGCCGAACGCGAAGGAGAAGATCGCGGCGCGGATCCCGGTGAACCGCGTGACCGTCGACAAGCTGCTCCAGCTCAACCGCGAGGCGTGGGATGCGCTGCAGGGCGCGACCAACGAGACCACCCTCGCCCGGCTGAAGGACGAGATGCTGCGCCGGCGGCGGCGCATCGCCACGCTCCTCGAGGAGTGCTGCCTCCGCACCGGCCGCATCCAGCCGCTGCTGCGGAAGCTGCAGGCGATCAACCGCAAGGTCCAGCACCTCGAGGCGACGCTCGCCAAGGCGGCGAAGCAGCCGGACAAGCACGATCCCGAGGACCTCATGGTCATGCGGGAGGAGCGGGACGGGCTCGTGAGCCTCGTGCTCGAGCCGTCGGAGGCGCTCCTGCATCGGGTCCGCGACATCGAGCGGGCGTTCGGCGAGTACGAGCAGGCGAAGCGCGACCTCTCCGGCGGCAACCTGCGGCTCGTCGTCTCGATCGCCAAGAAGTACCGAAACCGCGGTCTCCCCTTCCTCGACATCATCCAGGAGGGCAACACCGGGCTCATGCGGGCGGTCGACAAGTACGAGTACAAGCGCGGCTACAAGTTCTCGACCTACGCGACGTGGTGGATCCGCCAGGCGATCACCCGCGCGATCGCCGACCACGCCCGCACCATCCGCGTCCCGGTCCACATGATCGAGACGATGTCGAAGCTGCGGAACATCCAGAAGCACCTGCTGCAGGAGCTCGGTCGCGAGCCGACGACGGAGGAGATCGCGCTTCGCGCGAAGATGCCGCTCGAGGAGGTCCGCCGGGTGATGAAGATCTCCCGGCATCCGATCTCGCTCGACCGACCGGTCGGCGAGAGCGAGGACAGCCACTTCGGCGACTTCATCGAGGACGAGAGGCAGGAGTCGCCCTCGGACTCCGCGACCAACGACATGCTGCGGGCGCGGATCAACGACGTCCTGAAGACCCTGACCTATCGCGAGCGCGAGATCCTCAAGCTCCGCTACGGGATCGGCGACGGCTACACCTACACGCTCGAGGAGGTCGGTCGCATCTTCAAGGTGACCCGCGAGCGGGTCCGCCAGGTCGAGAGCAAGGCGATCCGCAAGCTGCAGCACCCCGTGCGGCGGCAGCGCCTCGCGAGCTTCCTCACCGGCGACGAATGACCGGCGAGGTCGGACGAGTGACCAATCCCCGGCGCCGGGGCGGACCTCCGCCCCGGCGTCGTCGTTCATGGTGAGGACGCCCGGCGTCGGCGGCGCCGACGGTCGAACGCGCCGGGGGCGGCAGGCGATCCGGCGCTAGATCCGCCACGAGACGTACTTGAGGCTCGCGAACTCCTCGAGTCCCCACCGCCCGCCCTCGCGACCGAACCCAGACTGCTTGACGCCGCCGAAGGGCGCCTCCGCCGTCGAGGGAAGCGCATCGTTCGCCCCGACGATGCCGCACTCGAGCGCCTCCGCGACCCGCATCAGCCGCGATGCGTCGCGGGTGAAGAAGTACGCGGCGAGACCGTAGGGCGAGTCGTTCGCCATCGCGATCGCCTCCGCCTCGTCGCGGAAGCGACCGACCGCGGCGACGGGACCGAAGGTCTCCTCCTGCCAGATCCTCATCGAGCGGTCGAGCCCGTCGAGGAGGGTCGGCGCGAAGAACCGACGGGCGAGCCCCGGACGCTCGACCCGGGCGCCCCCAAGCCTCAGTCGCGAGCCCTTCGCCAGCGCGTCGGCGACGTGGCGCTCGACCTTCTCGAGCGCGGCGTCGTCGATGAGCGGTCCGATCGTCGTGCCGGCGTCGCGTCCGCGCCCGACCTGATGAAGCCGGATCCGCGCCTCGAGGAGCGCGAGGAACTCCTCCGCGACCGGCGCCTCGACGAGGATGCGGTTCGCGCAGATGCAGGTCTGCCCGGCGTTGCGCAGCTTGCAGCTCGCCGCGGCGTCGGCGGCGCGGGCAAGGTCGGCGTCGGCGAAGACGAGGAGCGGCGCGTGCCCTCCGAGCTCGAGGGAGACCCGCGCGAGGTGCCGGCTCGCGCCAGCCATCAGCATCCGACCAACCTCGGTCGAGCCGGTGAAGGAGATCGCCCGCACCCGAGGATCATCGAGGATCGCCGCGCCGATCGGCTGCGGTCGCCCGGTCAGCACGTTGACGACCCCCGGCGGGATCCCCGCCTCGAGGGCGAGCTCGCCGACGCGGAGCCCGCAGAGTGGCGTCCGCTCGTCCGGCTTCACCACCACCGTGCAGCCGACCGCGAGCGCCGGCGCGATCTTGCGGGCGATCATCGCGAGCGGGAAGTTCCACGGCGTGATGATCGCCGCGACGCCGAGCGGCTCCGGCATCACCAGGATCCTGCGGTCCGGCGTCGAGGAGGGCACGATCTCGCCGGCGAACTGCGGACCAGCCTCCGCCGCGACGTCGAGGAAGCTCGCGGAGTACTCGACCTCGCCCCGTGCCTCGGCGAGGGGCTTCCCCTGCTCGTCGGTCATGAGCTCGGCGATGGCGTCGCGGTCGCGCCGGAGCAACGAGGCGAGCCGACGAAGGAGCTCCGCCCGCGACCGCGCGGTCAGGCGTCGCCAGCCCGCAAGGGCATCCGACGCCGCGTCGATCGCGGCGCGGGTCGCCTCCGCGCCGCCGTCCGGCACGAGGGCGATCACCCGATCGTCGGCGGGATCGCGAACCTCGAGCGTCCGACCATCCGCGGCATCCACCCGCGAGCCGCCGATCACCATGCGCTCCGGCTGCATGCGTCGCCTCCTCTGGCGCCAGTCCTCTGGAGTCAGACCTCTGGAGTCAGTCCTCTCGCATCAGTATGACCTGCGGGACCCGCGTCCGACTCCTTGTTCCATGGCGGATAGACTCGCCTCGGACCCCGCGGAGCTTCCCCCATGGCGAAGGCGATCGTCGATCCCGAGGAACTGCGCCGCTTCGCCGGCGACCTGCGCAAGACGACCGGCGAGATGCAGGCACGGATGGCGGGACTCCAGAGCCGGATGAGCCAGCTCTCCGAGACCTGGAAGGACCAGGAGCAGACCAAGTTCGCCGAGGAGTTCGACCAGACCATCAAGGTCCTCGCGCGGTTCGTGAAGGCGGCGGAGGTCCACGTTCCCTTCCTCATGCGGAAGGCGGACCGGATCGACGAGTACCTCAACCAGCGCTAGCCGTGCCCACCGCCTTGCCCCTGCCTGCCCCCATCCCCGCCGCGGATCCGACCGCGTGAGCGCCGAGGGCGCCGAGGTCCGCAACCTCGAGAGCCTCGAGCGGTTCCGCGCGGGGCTCCTCGAGTTCATCCACGACGGCGCGAACGCCCTCGCCGAGGCGGACTCCGAGGTCGACCGGATGCAGATCTGGCTCGAGCGCGACCAGAAGATCCACTGGCAGCACGAGCACCGCCGCCGGAGCGAGGAGGTCGCCCGCGCGAAGAGCGCCCTCTACCGCAAGCAGGTGACCGTCTCGAGCAAGGACCGCCCGCCCTCCGCGGTCGACGAGAAGAAGGCGCTCCAGAAGGCGCAGGCGCGGCTCGACGAGGCGGAGCAGAAGCTCCGGCGGATCAAGCATTGGTCGGTCGCCTTGGGTCAGGAGGCGGCTCGCTACAAGGCGGCGACCGCGGCGCTCGGCTCGGTCTTCGAGCGCGACCTCCCCATGTCCGCCGAGCTCCTCAAGCGGGCGATCACCGCCCTCGAGCAGTACCTCCACGCGGCGCCTCCCGACCTGCGGGCGCTGCTTGGATCGATCAAGGAGCTCACCCCGCCGCCCGCGACCTCGATGCGACGCTCGCCGGCGGGCGAGGGGGTCGCCTCGGAGGGATCCTCCGCGGACGCCGCGTCCGACGAGACGGGTCCCTCGGACGATCCGCCCGACGAGGTCGCCAAGGGATCCCGACCATGAGCGTCGCGTCGAGCCGCCTGCGGCTGCAGCTCCTGCACCAGGAGCTTCTGCAGCGCTGGGGTCGGGTCTGCGAGACCTGGGATGACCCGGTCCGTCGCGCGCTGCAGGAGAAGCAGATCGAGCCGCTCGACGGGCGCATCCGCGCGGCGCTCGCCGCGATGGACAAGATGCGCGATACGATCGCCGTCGTGCGTCGAGAGTGCGGGTGACCGACCGCGGCGCCGCCTTCCACGCCATGCCGTCCCCGACTCCAGATGCCGCCCGCGACGCCGCCGAAGGGGCGGGCGCGCCGACCGCGAGCGATCCGCTCCTCGCCGCCGGCGTGCTCGTCGAGGATCTTGCGCGGTCGATCGAGGCGCATCGGGCGGATTCCGCGTCCTCGCGGGAGTCGAGCGCGAGGCGCCGAGCCGACGCGACCGCCCGACGCGAGCAGCTCGTCAAGGATGCGAGGGAGTCGCGCGATCTAGCGCTTGCCGCGGCGGACGCCGAGCGGACCGCCGCGATCGAGAAGGAGGAGCACCGCTACGCGGAGCGGCTGCAGCGCATCGAGCGGGAGATCGAGACCGCCCGCCGGGAGGCGCACGAGAAGTGCGAGCAGGCGGAGGAGGATGCCCGCAAGGCGCTCGCCGAGACACAGTGGCTTGCCGACAGCGTGCACGAGAGCGGTCTCGAGCGGAACCGCGTCGAGCTCGAGAAGGTGCGCGAGCGGCTGACCGAGGCGCGGGCGGTGCTCGAGGAAGTCCGCGGGCGGGTCCGAAGCCATCTGCGTCGCTGCCGGATCGCCGAGCCCAGAAGCGGCGAGCCCAGAAGCGCCGAGCCCAGGAGCGGCGAGCCAAGGAGCAGCGTGCCGGGTGACGGTCCGTCCGAGGTCCGCGATCCGACCGCCCTTCCCATGGCGCTCGTCGAGATCCGCGGGGGTGCCGAGCGGATCGAGAAGCTGACGCTCCCGCTCATCTTCCGCGGCGTCTTCCCGCTGCTCTTGGTGCTTCCCGGCGCCGCGATCGGAGGCGCGATCGGCGCCTGGCTTCGGGAGGCGGACACCGCCGCCATCCTCGTGGGGGTCGGCGCCGGCGTCGCGGTCTCGATCCTCGCCCTGTTGTGCGCCTCTCTCGTCGCCCGGCGGCAGGTCGGGCGACAGCACCGGAGGATCGCCCGCGGCGCCGCGACGATCGACCGCCTGGCGGAGTCGATGCTCAAGCAGGCGAACGAGGCGCGGCGGATCGCCGACGCCGAGCTCGACGCGAACCTCGCCCGCGAGACCGCCGACGCGCTCGCCAAGTTCGATCCCTACCTCGCCGAGCTCCTCGCCCGACGCGAGGCGCGGCTCGCGCAGCTCGATGGACTCGGTCCGAAGTACCGCGAGCGTGCCGCCCTCGAGCGAGCCGAGCGGCTCGAGGCGGCGGACGCCGAGGCGAGCCGACGCCGGACCGACGCGAGCCGCGCCGCCGAGGAGGCGACCGCCGCCGCCGAGCGCGAGGCGACCGAGGCGATCCAATCGATCGACGCGGAGGACGCCGACGCCCTCGAACGCCGTCGTCGCGCGTGGGATCAGGCACGCCATCGATTCGAGTGCGGATGCCGGGCACTTGGCGACCTCGCCGCGCCTCGCGCCCGCCCGTGGAGCGATCCCGCGTGGCGGACCTGGGATCCCGCGGGCGCGCCGAGCCTTCCCCTCGCCGTCGGCGGCGTCGAGGTCGATCCGGCGCGGCTCGTCACGGCGGCGAAGGATCCCGCGGACGATCCTGCCCGCCCCTGGCCCGCGGCGACCTCGCTTCCCGTCCTCCTCTCCCTTCCTGCGCGGCGAGGTCTCCTCGTCGAGGTCGATGCGGCGCAGCGACCGCAGGGTCTCGCCCTGCTGCAGGCGGCGGTGCTCCGGATCCTCACGACCCTGCCGCCCGGCAAGGTCCGGCTCACCTTGGTCGATCCGGTCGGGCTCGGGGCGAGCTTCGCCGGCTTCATGCACCTCGCCGACGAGGACCAGGCGATCGTCGGCGACCGCATCTGGACCGATCCCCGTCACGTCGAGCAGCGGCTCACCGACCTCACCGAGCACATGGAGACGGTGATCCAGAAGTACCTCCGGAACGAGTTCGGCTCGATCGACGCCTACAACGAGAAGGCGGGCGAGATCGCGGAGCCCTACCGGGTGCTGGTCATGGCGGACCTGCCGGCGGGTCTCACCGACGCGGGCGCGAAGCGACTCGCGAGCATCCTCGAGTCAGGCGCCCGCTGCGGCGTGCTGACGCTCCTCTTGCGGGACCTCCGCACGCCCCTCCCCGCGGCGCTGCCGCCCGAGGACCTCGCGCGGGGCGCGGTCCGGATCCGCCCGGCGGGCGCCACCGATCCGCGCCTCGTGGTCGAGGCGCCCGGGCTCGATCGGCTGCCGCTTCACCTCGACGAGGCGCCCCCCGCCGAGCTGCTGCAGTCCCTCGCGGGGCGGATCGGTCGCAGCGCGAAGCAGGCGTCCCGCGTGGAGGTCCCCTTCGAGGCGATCGCCCCCGCGGCGAAGGATCGCTGGACCCTCGACAGCGGCCCGCGGCTCGCGGTCTCCCTCGGTCGCGCCGGCGCCACGAGGCTCCAGCAGATGGTGCTCGGCGAGGGCACCGCGCAGCACGTCCTCATCGCGGGCAAGACCGGCTCCGGCAAGTCCACCCTGCTGCATGCGCTCGTCACGAACCTCGCCGCGTGGTACTCGCCCGAGCAGGTCCAGCTCTACCTCGTCGACTTCAAGAAGGGCGTCGAGTTCAAGACCTACGCGACCCACCGGCTCCCGCACGTGAAGGCGGTCGCGGTCGAGAGCGACCGGGAGTTCGGGCTCAGCGTGCTGCAGGGGCTCGACGCCGAGCTCAAGCGGCGCGGCGACCTCTTCCGAGCGGTCGGCGTGCAGGACCTCAAGGGCTTCCGTGCCGCGCGACCAAAGGAGCCGATGCCCCGCACGCTCCTCGTGATCGACGAGTTCCAGGAGCTCTTCACCGAGGACGACAAGGTCGCGAGCGAGGCGGGTCTCCTGCTCGACCGCATCGCGCGGCAGGGTCGTGCCTTCGGCGTGCACGCGGTGCTCGGCTCGCAGACCTTGGGCGGCGCGTACTCGCTCGCCCGCAGCACCATGGGTCAGATGGGCGTGCGCATCGCGCTGCAGTGCTCCGAGGCGGACGCGCAGGTGATCCTCTCCGACGACAACACCGCCGCGCGGCTGCTGTCGCGACCCGGCGAGGCGATCTACAACGACGCGGGCGGGCTCGTCGAGGGCAACAGTCCCTTCCAGGTGGTGTGGCTCCCGGAGGAGGTCCGCGACCGCGTCCTCGCCGACGTCGTCGAGCTCGCCCGCGCCCGAGGTCTTCCGCCGGCGATGCCGCTCATCTTCGAGGGCAGCGCCCCCGCCGACCTCGCCTCGAACGCGCCGCTCGCGGCGATGCTTCGGGATCCCGCGAAGCGACCCTCCCGCGAGCTCCTCCGGCTCTGGGTCGGGGATCCGGTGGCGATCCGCGACCCCGCGGCGGCGGAGCTCCGGCGCCAGCCCGGCGCGAACCTCGTCCTGGTCGGTCAGCAGATCGAGACCACCCTCGGCATGCTCGCCTCCTCGCTCATCGGCGCCGCCGTGCAGCGGAAGGGCGTCGGACTGAAGGTGATGCTGCTCGACGGAACGCCCGGTGACGATCCCTCGCACGGGACGCTGCCGAGCCTCGTCGATCGGCTGCCGTTCGACGCTCGCGGGGTGTCGCCCCGGGAGGTGCCGGAGGCGCTCGCGGAGCTCGCCGCGGAGGTCGTCGCGCGGCAGGACGATCCGACCCGCGACGCGACCACCACGCTCCTCGTGATCCACGGTCTCCACCGGTTCCGCGACCTCCGCCGCGCCGAGGACGACTACGGCTTCTCCTCGGACGGCGGCCCGCCCAAGCCCGACAAGCTGCTCGCCTCGATCCTTCGGGAGGGTCCCTCGGTCGGGGTGCACGTCGTCGCGAGCACCGACACCGTTCCCAACCTGCAGCGGGTGGTCGACCGCACCGGGCTCCGCGACTTCGACTGGCGGGTCGCCCTGCAGATGGGCGCGACCGACTCAAGCACGCTCGTGGACAGCCCGCTCGCCTCGCGGCTCGGGCTCACCCGCGCCTACCTCCACAGCGAGGAGCAGGGACTGCTCGAGAAGTTCCGCCCCTATCCGCCGCCGGATCCGGCGTTCGTGGAGGCCGTGCTTGAACGGCTTGCGAGCCCCGGCTGATCGCGACTCATCCCGCGGAACCCTTGCTCGATTGGACGGAGCCAGAGACCGCCTCGCCGAACGCCCGCTCGAGGCGGGCGAGCGAGATCGGCTCGCGGGTCCCGAGCCGGTCGGCGAAGGTCGCGACGTGGAGCTCCTCGATCAGGCGGCGGAGGCGGCTCGCCCGCGGGTCATGCACCGCGAGGTCGCTCGCGCGAAGCCGATCCTCGAACGCGCCGATCGCCGCGGCGTCGGCGAGGTCGCGGGTCGAGCCGCGGAGGCGATCGAGCCGCGACTCGAGCCCCGCGAGGAACCGGGGAAGGTCCTCGACGAGCTCGACGACGAACGCCTCGTGCCTCGGGTCGAGCCGCGCGAGACGGTCCGCCACCTGCGCGAGGGTCGTCTGCCACTCGGAGGGCGCCGGCTCGGCGAGGCGTCGCAGGATCGTCCTCCGGCGCCTCCCGGCGTCCGCAAGCGAGGAGACGACGCGGTCGACCTGCCCAAACAGCTCGCGCTCCCCCTGCTCGAGCCGCGCCTCGAAGCTCGCCGCGTCGCGCACGCGCCGGGGATCGATCCGGAAGGAGCGCTCCGCGACGAGGGCGATGACCGCGTCGATCAGCGACGCGCTCCGGCGCCGCGCGGTCGATGCCGACGCTGCGCCGAGCGCGGTCTCGCCTTCCCACGCCGCCCGGACCTCCGACCATCGCGGGTGGTAGTCGAGGTGATGCTCGATCGCCATGCGCGAGGCATCGACGAAGAGGCGGCGCAGGCCGAGCATCGTCGAGGCGAGCGCCCGCGCAAGGTCGTCCTCGAGCCGAAGCCCGACGCCCTCCGCATGCTCGACGAGCGCCGGGTGCATCGCGATCTCGCGACCGCCGAGCCGGACCATGACCTCGAGCGGGATCGCGACCTCCTCGAGCCGCGCGATCCGCTCGCGGGTGAAGCGGGAGAGCGACTCGGTCTCGCCGGTGCGGTCATCGAGGCGGCGCCGCGACTCCGGAAGCCACTGCGCCCTGAGCGACCGCGGATCGCGCGACGCCGCGACGACCTGACCGCCCTCTCGCCGCGGCTCGCCCCGCAGCTCGACCCGCATCCGAAGCGATGGCTCGAGCGGCACCTCCATGAGGAGCGATGGCTCCACGCCCTCGCCGATCCGCCGGCGGAGCGCGATCGCGAGGGCGCTCCAGAACGATCCGATCCCGAACGTCGAGGGCGACTCCATCGCCCGGGCGCACTCCGCCGCGACCTCCCGCATCGGCTGGAGCCTCACCCGGAGGTCCTTGGGAAGTCCCCGCAGCACCGCCGCGACCTTCTCCTCGATCCGACCCGGGACCAGCCAGTCGAGGCGATCGAGATCGAGCGCCCCGAGCGCCTCGATCGGGACCTCGACGGTGACGCCGTCCTCCGCGCTGCCGGGCGCGTGTCGATACCGCAGCGGCAGCGCCAGGCGCCCGCCGCCCGCGCGAGCGACCACGAGCTCCTCGGGAAACGCGGCGGGGTCGGGCACCTGCCACTCGCCCACCACGTCCTGCGGACGCATCCAGAGGAGCTTCGGCTCCCGCGCCTCGACCTGCCGCCGCCATCGCTCGAAGCTCGGACCGCTGTGGACCTCCGCCGGGACCCGGCGATCGAAGAACTCGAATACCGCCTGCTCGCGGAGCGACGCGTGCGGTCGGCGCGATCGCGCCTCGAGCTCCGCCAGCTCCTCGAGGAGCCTCGCGTTCCGCGCCGCGAACAGCCCCCGCGTCCGCCAGCGACCCGCGACGAGCGCCTCCTGGATGAAGACCTGCCGCGCGGCGGCGGGATCGACGGGACCGAAGGGCACCCGCCGACGCGGGATGATCGTGACCGCGCCGAGCCGCACCCGCTCCCACGCGGCGACCTGACCGGTCTCCGGGATCCAGTGCGGCTCGAAGTGCTCGCGGGAGAGCAGGTGCGGCGCGACCTCTTCGACCCACGACGCCCGCACCGGCGCGACGGTGCGGAGCCAGCGCCGCTCGGTCTCGACGAGCTCCGCGCTCACCACCAGTCCCCCGTGATCGCGGGGAAGCGAGGAGGCAGGCCAGATCGACGCCCGCACGCCATCCACGGTGACGAACTCCCCCTCCCGCGACCTTGGGTCCTTCCCGCGACCGCCCGACTCGACCGCCTCCCTCGCCGCGACGCCGCTCACGAGCCCCCGGAGCACCGCGCGATGAAGCCGCACCGGATCGAGACCTGCCGCCACCACGAGCTCCGCCGGCACCTCGACCCGCCACGATCGCCGCACGAGCGCCGCGACCTGCCGCGCGATCGCCGTCCACTCGCGGAGCGCCGCCTCCTGCAGGCGGTTCCGCCTCGCCCAGCGGCGCCTTGACGACGCGCCCTCCGAGAGCCGCGACGACCACGCCTCCCACAGGCGGAGGAGCGAGAGGAAGTCCGACCGCGGATCACGCAGGACCGGCGTCGCCTCCTCGCTCGCGGGACTCCGTGCCTCCGCCCGCTCGCCGAGGCGGGGATCCGGCGCCGCGAGCGCCGCGGCGATCACGATCGCCTCGACGAGGCAGCCTTCCTCCAGCCCTCCGTGCACGATGCGGGCGAGGCGAGGGTCGAGCGGAAGCCGCGCCAGCCGACGCGCGAGGGCGTTCGGCCGCTCGCGGAGGACCTCCCCCTGCCACACCTCCTCGAGCGCCCCGATCTCGCGGAGCGTGCGCCGTGCCTCGTCGATCCGGCTCGCCGGCGGCGGATCGACCCAAGGGAACTCCTCGATCGGCGGAAGCCGTCGATGGTGGAGCTCGAGCATGAGTCCCGCGAGCCCGCTCCGCAGGATCTCGGGCGGCGTGAACTCCGCGCGGCGGGCGAGGTCCTCCTCCGCGTAGAGCCGAAGGCAGGTCCCGGGACCGACCCGTCCGCACCGCCCGGCGCGCTGGAGGGCGCTCGCCCGGCTGATCGGCTCGATCCGCAGCCGGGCGATCCGCCGCCGCGGGTCATGGCGCCGGACGCGGGCGAGTCCCGAATCGACCACCGAGCGGACCCAAGGGAGCGTGAGCGAGGTCTCGGCGACGTTCGTCGCGAGGATGACCCGCGGTCCCCTCGGCGCACGGAACGCCGCGTCCTGCGCCGCCGCGTCGAGCCGGGCGTGCAGCGGGAGGATCGTCGCCCGCGCCGCGAGCCGACCGCCGAGGATCTCCGCGAGGTCGTCGATCGCCCGCGTGCTCGGCAGGAACGCGAGCACGTCGCCGGGCTCGCCCTCCTGCCGCGCGAGCACCTCGTCGATGCCGGACGCCATCGCCTCGAGGAGCGCTGCCTCCGCGTCCGCCTCGCCGGACTCCTCGATCGGTCGATGCAGGATCTCGACCGGATGCCGGCGCCCGGGCACGTCGAGGATCGGCGCTCCACCGAAGAACGCGGCGATCGGCTCGGCGGCGAGGGTCGCGGAGGAGATGATCACCCGCAGGTCGTCGCGGCGCCGCGTCGCGCGGCGGAGCGCCCCGAGCAGCAGGTCGATGACGAGGCTCCGCTCGTGCGCCTCGTCGATCACCACCACCTCGCAGCCGCGGAGGAGCGGATCGTGCCCGAGCCGCGCGGCGAGCACGCCGTCGGTCGCGACCTCGATGCGGGTCGCGGGCGAGGTGCGGTCCTCGAAGCGGGTGCGGTAGCCGACGCCGCCGCCGAGCTCGACCTTGCACTCCGCGGCGATCCGCGCGGCGATCGCCCGCGCCGCGATGCGGCGCGGCTGCGTCACCACGATGCGTCCCTCGATCCCGAGCCCGAGCGACGCGGCGATCCGCGGGATCTGGGTGCTCTTGCCGCTGCCGGTCTCGCCCCGCACGACCACCACGCGGTGCCTACGGATCGCCTCGGCGAGGTCCGACCAGACCGCCGCGATCGGGAGGTCCGCGGGCGGCGGGGTCAGGTCGAGCGGCATCGAGCGGCGTCGGGCGAGCGCCGCGATCTCCCGCCTCGCCTCCTCGACGGCATGACCCGCGCGAGGACCGCGGAGGCGACCCTCGACCACGCGGCGGAGCCGGTCGCCGAACCGCCGCGCGATCGCCGGCTCGAGCAATGCCGCGAGGACCCGCGCCTGCGCCCGCCACGAGGGACGGGGATCGACCGCCCCGGATGGTCGAGCCTGAGGCTCCTCCTGTGGCATCGGCGACTCGGGCGCTTCCGGCGTTCCTGGCGGACGAGGCTCGACCGAACGATCACCCGACGGCTCGTGATCCACCGATCGCCTCGTCCTGCTCGACCCGATCCACCGCGACCTGCCGCGTCGCCCTCGGGGGTCGAGGGTCCCGAGGAGCTGCGTCCGCCGCGGTCGCTTCGTCCGCGACTCGACGCGACGGCTCGATTCTACGGAGCCGCGGCGGCTCCTCCCCCGTACACTTGCCGCTCGATCCACGCCGGGCGCTTAGCTCAGCGGCGAGAGCACCGCCTTTACACGGCGGGGGTCACTGGTTCGAATCCAGTAGCGCCCATCCGAAGCCTTCCGACGCCAGTCACCGTGCCTCATCCCCGCCTTCGAGTCCTCGCCGCGACGCTCTGCGCCCTCGCCCTGCCGACCCTCGCGGGCTGCATGGTGGAGAAGGCGACGCCCAAGCCGAAGACGACCCGCAACGAGCCGAACTTCGAGCTCGACGTGGAGCCGATCCTCCGCGGCACGATCATGAGCGAGAGCATCATGATCGGCTTCGAGCCGACCATCGTGCGCGGCTACGGGCTGGTGGTCGGGCTCAAGGGAACCGGCAGCCGGATCATGCCCGCCGAGGTGCGGGCGCAGATGATCCGCGAGATGGCAAGGCGCGGGATCGGCAGCGCCGCCCACGGCGCCGGCGACCTCAGCCCGGAGAAGATGCTCAACTCCGACGACGTCGCGGTCGTCATCGTCGAGGGAGTGATCCCCGCGGGCTCGCCCAAGGAGGCGACCTTCGACGTGCGGGTCGTGGCGATCCCCGGCTCCGGCACCACGAGCCTCGAGGGCGGCACGCTCTACACGACCGACCTCCGACCGGGTCCGCTCACCACCGGCAGCAAGCAGCCCTTCGCCCTCGCGGAGGCGCGGGGACCGATCTTCATCAACCCCTTCATCGAGCCCGACGCGAACGGACGAGACTCGATCAACCGCACGTCCGGTCGGATCCTCGAGGGCGGGAAGACCACCAAGGACATCCCGATCAAGGTCCGCCTCGCGAGCACGAGCCACGCCCGCGCCGCGACGATGCAGTCGGCGGTCAACTCGATGTTCCCCCGCGAGCCCGGGCAGCGCACCGAGACCGCGCACGGTCGCTCCGGGGACGTCATCGAGCTGAACGTGCCTCCCTCCTGGCGCGACAAGGCGGAGGAGTTCGTGAAGCTCGTGCAGCACACCTCGCTCATGACCACCGCGCCCGAGCAGACCGCCTACGCGGTGCGCCGGGCGCTCCTCGCGAGCCCCGGTCAGGGCGAGGCGGCCGCGTGGCGCTGGCGGGCGATCGGCTCCAAGTCGATCCCGGTCTTCCAGGACCTCTACACCTACCCGGAGGATGGTCCCCGCCGCGCCGCGATCGAGGCGGGCGCCTACCTGAAGGACCCGATGGTCGTGCCGCCCCTCATCGAGATGGCGACCACCGGCGACTCCACCACCCGGCTGCTTGCGATCGACCTCCTCGCGAACCTCGGGCTCGACCCGCGGATCGACCTGGCGCTCCGCCCGCTCCTCGACGACGCGGACGTCGACATCCGCCTCGCCGCGTTCGAGTGCCTCGAGAAGCGGAACGACCCGATCGTCCGCACCTACGTCGTGGACGACAAGTTCGACCTTCAGGTGGTGCCGAGCTCGAAGGAGATGATCTACGTCAGCCAGTCCGGTCGCCCGAAGCTCGTCCTCTTCGGCGAGGAGGGCGCGGTCCGGCGTCCGGTGACGTTCGCGGCGTGGTCGAACCGCCTGATGATCCGCGGCGACGAGGGCACCGAGACGCTCTCGGTCTACTGGAAGCTTCCCGGTCCCGACCCGCCGGTCGTGCTCGACGCCCCCGCGGCGATCCCGGAGTTCATCGCCTTCCTCGGGCACCAGCGGACCCCCGAGTCGCCGCTTCCGGGGATCGGCCTGACCTACGCCGAGACGATCGGCGCCCTCCACGCGCTCTGGTCCGACGGCTTCCTGCCCGGCGGCTTCAAGACCGAGCAGGACCGGATCCTCGCCGCGATCATCCGGGCACAGGAGGAGGAGGTCCCGCCCTCCCGACCGGAGTTCGAGGAGGAGGAGCTCGATCTCGACGACGGTCGGGTCGAGTCGCTCGCCGGGATCGAGGAGACCGGCACCGGCATCGGCGGCGTGGACGCGCCCAACCAAGCAGACCTCCAGGCGGTTGAGCGAGCCGCGACCGGTCGCGATACTGTGCCCCGCTGACGCGGCGGAGCCGCGACGAACCTGCCGCGCCGGAGGCGCGGAGGTCCGCGACGAGCGACGAGGCATGGAGGTCCCACGATGCGGTTGAAGAGGCTCACCGTCGCCGGGTTCAAGAGCTTCGCGGATCCCACCGAGTTCGAGTTCGACGTGCCGATCGCCGGCGTGGTCGGTCCCAACGGCTGCGGCAAGTCGAACGTCGTCGATGCGGTTCGCTGGGTCCTCGGCGAGCGGAGCGCCCGCAGCCTGCGCGGCACCGCGATGCTCGACGTCATCTTCGCCGGCAGCGCCGCCCGCCGACCGGCGGGCATGGCGTCGGTCACGCTGACCTTCGACAACCCGCTCCGCAGCCTCTCGACCGCGGACGCCGCGCGAGCGGAGGGCGAGGACCTCGCCGCCGACCTCGACCGCCAGTTCGCGGCGGAGGAGCTCGCGGAGCTCGCCGCGACGGAGGATCCCGATCCGGAGATCGCCGCGGAGGGCGCCTCGCCGATCCGCCGCGACGTCGCGCGGCGGCGGTGGCTGCCGGTCGATGCCGACGAGGTCTCGGTCAACCGGCGCCTGCACGCGGACGGGCGAAGCGAGTACCTGATCAACGGTCGCAAGTGCCGCCTCAAGGACATCCGCGAGCTCTTCCTCGACACCGGGATCGGCACCGACGCCTACTCGATCATCGAGCAGGGCAAGGTCGACTCGATGCTCCTCGCGAACCCGCAGGAGCGGCGGGCGATCCTCGAGGAGGCGGCGGGCGTCGCCCGGTTCCGCCTGCGGAAGGTCGAGGCGGCGCGCCGGCTCGATCACGCCGAGCGGAGCCTCGTCGCGGTGCGCGAGCAGTTCGCCTCCACCGAGCGGCGGCTGCGGATCGTCCGCGGGCAGGCGGAGAAGGCGCGGCGCTTCGAGGAGCTCGACGCCCGACGACGCGAGTTGCGCCGCGTGCTCCTCCTCGAGCAGTACCACGACCTCGTCGTGCGGATCGAGGGGCTCACCAGCGAGCTCTCCCGCGTGGAGGCGGAGAAGGTCGAGATCTCCCGAACCGTCGAGGAGCTCGCGGCGAAGCGGGAGGTCGCGGAGTCCGCCCGGCACGCCGCGACCGCCGAGCGGCATCGCCTCGCCGAGCAGCGGCTTGGTCTCCTCGGGATCGCCCGGGAGAACCGCCAGCGGATCGAGCTGACCGAGCAGACCCTCCGCGAGATCGCCGACCGCGAGGAGGCGGACCGAGCCCGCCTCGAGGACGACGCCCGCCGGCTCGAGGCGCTCGCGAGGCGCCTCGACGAGTGCGCGGAGAAGCTCGCCGCCGCCGCGGAGCACGCCGCCGACCAGGAGCGCGAGGTCGATCGGCTCGGGCAGCTGCGGGCGACCGCGGCGTCCTCCCTCGTCGAGAGCCAGGCGGCGCACGAGCGCCATCAGGAGACGGCGTCGCGGCTCGGCTCCGAGCGGAGCCAGCTCGCCGCCCGCCTCGCCGGGGGTCAGGAGCGGATCCGCTCGCTCGGTCGCGACCTCGAGGAGCTCCTCGAGCGCCGCACGCCGCTCGAGGAGACCCTCGTCGACCGCCGGGCGAGCCTCGCCACCGCGACCGCCGCGCAGTCGAAGGCGGAGCAGTTCCGCGACCGCGCCCGGGCGAGCCTTGCCGAGATCGGTCGCGTCGCCGCGGAGATCGACGCGCGGCGCGGCCGGCTCGTCGAGGAGCTCGACGCGCTTCGTGATCGTCGCACCAGCCTCAACTCGCGCCTGCGGCTCCTCGAGGAATGGCGGCAGTCCGGCGAGGGTCTCGACGAGGCGGTCCGTCGCGTCCTCGCGGCGAAGGAGAAGTTCCCGTGGGTCCTCGGACTCGTCGGCGACCTCCTCGAGACCGACCGCGCGAGCGCCCCGATCGTCGAGGCGGCGCTCGGACCGACGCTCCAGCTCTTCGCGACCACCGATCGCGCCCTCGTCGCCGCCCACGCCTCCGAGGTCTCCTCGCTCGGCGGCGGCATCGCGTTCCTGCCGCTCGACGCCCCCGCCCGCGCCCGCCCCGCGGTCGCGGTGCCGGCGGAGGCGATCGCGGTGCGGTCGCTCGTCAAGGTCCGCGCGGACCTCGCGGCGCTCGCCGACCGCCTGCTCGGCTCGACCTACGTCGCGCCGGACCTCGCGACGGCGCTTCGGTGGACCTCGCCCGGCGGTCCGCTCGAGGGCTGCGACGTGGTCGCCCGCGATGGCTCGCGGGTCGCGGCGGGCGGCACCATCCGCCTCGGCGTCGCGGCGGCGCGGTCGCGAAGCCTCGGCTGGATCGAGCGTCGCGCCGAGTCGCAGGAGCTCGCCCGCGAGCTCGCGGTCCTCGAGGCGACCATCGCCGAGCTCTCGCAGGGCGAGGAGTCGCTCGCGAGCGAGCTCGAGGGCAACCGCGCGGACGCCCGGCGGCTCTCCGGCGAGATCGAGACCTCGGGTCGCGAGGCGGTCGATCGGCAGGTCGAGTCCGAGCGGCTCTCGACCCTGATCGAGCGCCTCGAGCAGGAGCGGAGCCACCTCGACGAGCGCCGCCGCACCCTCGAGGACCGCCTCGAGACCTCGCAAGCCGAGGTGCGCGAGCAGGAGTCGCGCCTGGCATCCCTCGAGGGGCTCCTCGGCGAGCAGCGACGCCTCGCGGAGGAGAGCCGCGAGCGCTCCGCCGCCGACCGTCGCCGCCTCGACGAGGCGACCGAGCAGCTCTCCGAGGCTCGGCAGGTGCTTGGTCGCGCCGGCGCCGCGGTCGAGGCGGCACGCCGCGAGGCGTGGGACCTCGAGCGCGAGCTCGAGGAGACCCGCCGGCAGCACGCGGCGCTCGTCGAGCAGTCCGCCCGCCGCGGCGACCAGAAGGAGCGTCATCGCGCGATCGTCGCGGAGTCGGTCGATGCCGCCGCCCGCGCCGAGGCGCAGGCGGAGACGCTCGTCGCGGAGGTCGAGTCCGCCGGGCGGCGTGCCGCCGAGGCGGAGCGGATCGCCGGCGAGGTCGGCGAGGCGCTCGACGCCGGTCGCCGCCGGGCGTCCGAGGTCGATCGGAACCATCACGCCGTCGAGATGGGTCGGCAGGAGCTCGAGGTGCGCCGCGAGAACCTCGAGGAGCAGGCGCGGACCGAGCTCGAGGCGGAGATCATGGAGCTGCACCGCCCCTACCGCGAGGACCGCGAGCTCCGCGGCGGTCCGCCGGTCGAGGTCGAGCTCGCCCGCGCCGAGGCGGAGGAGCTCCGCGAGGCGATCGCCGGGCTCGGATCGGTGAACCGCGACGCGATCGCGGAGCTCGCCGAGCTCGAGGGTCGACACGACGACCTCCGGCGCCAGGTCGAGGACATCGACGCCGCCAAGGGTCGCCTCGAGGAGCTCATCACCCGTCTCGACGAGGTGAGCCGCGTCCGCTTCGAGCGGACCTTCCTCCGCGTGCGGGAGCACTTCGCGGGCACCGACGGCATGTTCCGCCGGCTCTTCGGCGGCGGCAGCGCGGAGCTCGCCCTCGTCCCCGACGAGGAGGGCCGCATCGACTGGCTCGAGTCCGGGATCGAGATCCGCGCGAAGCCTCCCGGCAAGGAGCCGCGCGTCCTCGACCAGCTCTCGGGCGGCGAGAAGGCGATGACCGCGGTCGCGCTCTTGATGGCGATCTTCCGGAGCCGACCGGCGCCCTTCTGCATCCTCGACGAGGTGGACGCGGCGCTCGACGAGGCGAACGTCGAGCGGTTCTGCGCGGCGATCAAGCCGTTCCTCGACCGCAGCCACTTCATCATCATCACCCACCACAAGCGCACCATGGCGCACTGCCACCGCCTCTACGGCGTCACCATGCCGCAGCGGGGCGTCTCCCGGCGGGTCGCGGTGCGCATGGAGGAGATCCGCAGCGACGGCAGCCTCGCCGACGCGGCGATGAAGCGGGCATCCGAGGAGTCGGCGTCGGCGGTCGAGCCGCCGCTCGTCGAGACCTTCCCGGCGGTCGGCGAGCGTCCGCGCACGCCCGGCGCAAGCCTCGGCCTGGCGAACGCCTGGGAGGAGTAGTCCTCTCCCGAGGTCGTCATGCAGCACCCCGACCGCACGCGGCTCGACTCGCTCGACCTCCTCCGCGGGATCGCGATCCTCGGGATCCTCCCGATGAACGTCCTCGGGTTCGCCCTGCCGTTCGAGGCGTACTCGAACCCGCTGGCGATGGGTCCGCTCACGCAGGGCGAGTGGTGGGCATGGCGGGTCTCCCACCTCGTCTTCGACCAGAAGTTCATCACGATCTTCTCGGCGCTCTTCGGGGCGGGGCTCCTCCTTCTCGACGCGAAGGCGACCCGCGCCGGGCACGGGACCGGCTGGTTCCTGCGGCGCATGGGCTGGCTCCTCGCCATCGGGATGCTGCACGCGTACCTGCTCTGGTCGGGCGACATCCTCGCCTGCTACGCGATCGTGGGAACCCTCGCGTGGCTGCTGCGCCGACTCCCCTCGGGCTGGCTCGTCGCCATCGGGCTCGCGCTCCTCGCGGTGCCCGTCCTGATCGCGCTCCTCCTTCACGCCTTGGTGCGGTTCATGCCGGCGGAGGCGATCGAGGGCATGAGGCTCCAATGGTCCCCCCCGCGCGAGGAGCTCGAGCGGGCGATCGACGCCTACCGCGGCGGCTGGCTCGAGCAGATGCCCCAGCGTGCGATGGACACGATGATGTTCCAGCTCGCCGTCTTCTTCCTCTGGGCGCTGTGGAGGGTCGGCGGCGTGATGCTCCTCGGAATGGTGCTCCTCCGCAGCGGCTTCCTCGCGGCACGCTGGTCGACGGGCGCGTATGCGTCGATCGCCCTCGCGGGACTCGCGGTCGGCGGCGCGATCTCCGGCTGGGGGCTCCGCTGGAACGAGGCGATTCAGTACGCGGCGCCCGACGCGATGACGATCGGTCCGATCTTCAACTACGTCGGGAGCCTCTTCTCCGCCCTCGGCTGGGCGGCGGTCGCGATGCTCCTCAGCCGTCTCGACGTGCCGGCATCGATCCTGCCGACCCTCGAGGGCGTCGGGCGCACGAGCCTGAGCAACTACCTCCTGCAGACGGCGATCTGCACGACGATCTTCTACGGGCACGGACTCGGCTGGCATGGACACGTCGACCGCGTGCATCTGCTGCTGGTGGTGCTGCTGGTGTGGCTCATCCAGGTCACCCTCACCACCTTCTGGCTGCGCCGCTTCGAGATCGGTCCAGTCGAGTGGGCGTGGCGGAGCCTCGCCGACTGGCGGCGGCTGCCGATTCGACCACGCGAGGCGTGAGGTCGCGCCCTCCCGCCGCCATCGAGCCGCGGTGGTCGCGAGTCGATCAGCTCGCCCGTCGGATCCACCGCTCCTCCCGATGGCTGAACCAGGGCAGGTCGGGTCGAAGCTCGATGCGGCTGATGTCGCGGAGCATGTAGTCCTCCAGCTGTTCCCGCGCCGCCGGCGGATCCTCGAGGAAGCAGAAGCTCCGAAGCCTTTGCTCGTCCGGGAGGATCATCGTCGCGAGGTGATGCGCCACGATCAGGCGGCGACCATCCTTGAGGTGGACGACGAAGGTCGTGAACTCCTTCGCGTAGCAGATCGCCCGGAACTCGTCGATGGTCATGGGTCGAGCCTCCGCGGAGGAGCGGGTCAATCACGGTCCCCGACGAGCCGGAAGTCATTCGGCCCGAGGTCGGTCGAGTCCCGCTCGACCGCCACGACCTGGGAGATCCGGACATGCGCGTCTCGCCATCCGACGCCGCTTCGGACCAGCAAGCAGAGTGTGGCACCGCTGGCGTCGAGGGTCAAGCACTCCGGGGAATCGACGATCCACCTGAGCTCGTCGGATGCGACGACGGCGAACGGCACGAAGGGCACCGTCGTCAGCCACGCGTCGATGCGAGGTCGGAGACTCATGACCGCACCGTACGCGACGAACCGCTCGTGATCGCCGACCGATGCGGAAACGCCGACCACCGACTCGCTCGGGCGTGAGGTCGCCCGCAGGCCGGATGTCGGGGTCACGTCCCGCGAACGCAATCCCCGCGGTCGGCTGCTTGCGGAGGGACCCGATCCCCGGCACACTTCCCGCC